>Ga0209510_1000570_pt1 | contig 49160 bp, 40 predicted proteins | sample BiotimSIPDNA_FD_185749 | JGI IMG/M metagenome (GOLD analysis project Ga0209510, IMG submission 185749) | Anaerobic biogas reactor microbial communites from Washington, USA - Biogas_R1 time_0 SIP DNA (SPAdes) (version 2) | ecosystem: Engineered > Bioreactor > Anaerobic > Unclassified | place...
TTTTTGTTCGAATTCTAAATTTCACAGATGAGTTAAGGGATATTGTCCGATGGCTGGGCCCAAATGTTGAAAAATATTACATATGAAAAATTTGGTGCCGAGTGTCGGTTTTACCATGTTCCTGAATTTTTTTAAAAAACCCGGATATCAGATTACCCATAAAATTTACCAAAAACTGATAGATATGATACATAGCTCTGAACCCCCATACAGAACGCAAACAAAAGAACCTGGCAATGCTGGACAAGACCCACTTGACCGGATCATCATTGAATGTGATGAATCAACCAATGAACTCCTCTACCTGAATAAATGTGGAAAATTGAGTAGAAAGAAACAGATATCCTAAACAATGGAGAAGAAATTCAGGGAAAGACTTCAGTCAGGGAATACCATGATAGTGATACCGGATTATGGTTTCAGTGCTGGGATTCTGTAATCAGATGGTATAATGGCAAACTTATCAGGCTTGAAATAGCTATGAATATTACTGCCCGTAAACAGATAAAATCACAAATTCTGCAGTTATGCAACCTGAGAGAACGTCTTTTCACTCCAAAACCACTTCTTACCAAACTCCAGGACATTACAGACACTGCAGTTCCACTATTTGGTCTCTCAGTCTCCGGTATATGGCTATTTAAAAATATCATTGACATATCCAGAATTTCTCTCCTTCATGATGAATCATGGACAGCATGTCAAAATCCAAAAAAACAAAAACTTAAACTTATCATCAGTTCATCCAAAAAAAACGAGATCTCATCGCTTGTCTCCTCATTATCCACTTTTTCAGGATATAAATCAGGCATTCCCGATATCCTGGAACCGGTTGAGATAGAAAACCCGGAAGATTTTTTTCACTCATTACGGTTACACATCAAAGAACAGGCAAGGACATACAATCTTCACTATTCAGAAATCTTTCCTCTCATTGATGCGAGTGGAAAAACAATCGGATATACCTGTTCATTCAGAGAGAATGAATTCCTTTCAGAAGAGCAGCAACTCTTAAGAAACCTGGCACATATCACATCACAGGTGATAATTTCGGATTTAGCCATGCAGGCCCATGTCCGGACCATGGAAAAATACCAGATACTGGTAGATAATCTCCCCCAGGGTGTTTTTTTTAAAAGATAATGAACTTCGGTACATTTCGTTCAACAAAAGGTTTGCAATCGATGCAGAAGCTGAATGGAGTTCATTATTTGGTAAAAAGGATTCGGATATATTCCCCGCATCCCTGGCGAAAATATCTTCAGACCTCGACAATAGAGTTCTTATCTCGAGAGACACCCTGGAATCGGTATTTGAATATATCCAGGATGACAAGACCAGGTGGATTGAATCAATCCGGACTCCCCTCATTGATAACGATGGAAACGTCTCCGGAATACTTGGGATTATGCATGACATAACCCGGAGAAAACTTGCTGAAGAAGAACTCCAGTGCCTGTATAATGAACTCGAAGTGAGAGTAGAAGCAAGGACTGAAGAACTACTTCGGGCACAGGAATCATTTCACCAGGCTAACCGGAAATTAAACCTCTTAAATTCCATAACAAGGCATGATATCCTGAACCAGATAACTGCCTTGTACGCCTACCTGGAGTTTGCCAGAGAACAGGTGACTGATTCATCTACACTTGAATATCTGGAAAAAGCCGTAGAATCTGCCAGAATAATTCATGAACAGATTGCGTTTACAAAATTATACCAGGATATCGGGGTTAATGTACCGTTGTGGCAACCGGTTCGCCAGGTCATCGCCCGGGTCATCAGGAGTATTCATGCAGATTCGGTAACCATCACCATGTCACTTCAAAATGTTGAAGTATACGCCGATCCTCTTTTAGAAAAGGTATTCTACACATTAATTGATAATTCTATCAGGCATGGAAACCATGTTTCACACATACATTTTAGCTTTAAAAAAACATCCAATATTCTTACCATCTGGTATGAAGATAACGGAACCGGGATAGAACCGGAAAACAAAACACGTATCTTTGAACGTGGGTTTGGAAAAAATACCGGTCTGGGTCTCTTTTTGGCACAAGAAATTCTTGCCATAACAGGTTCATCAATATCTGAAACCGGAGAATATCGAAAAGGAGCGAGATTTGAATTGACATTTCTCAATGACAGGTACAGGATCTGTTCTGAATGAATGGTGCAACCACCAGGCAAGAAAAAATTTCACGGGTTTTTTTTAATAATTATACGTATATTATCGATTTACTCTTTTTGAACACGTTATCTAAAAAAATTTTGGATTAACAATTTTCAGTATTCTGGATTTTAAACTGAAACTCGTTCCAAGTGATAGTAACCCCGGTTCTCCCTAAATCATCATCATCGGTGTCACCAACATACTCTAATTCATTTATTGCTCCTGAACCAAGGGGGAAATAATCATTTTCATGATCCATATCTATATACGAATGTTTTTTTGCCTTTTTCGGAGAGAAATCAATCACTTTCCACCCAATAGGGGGCGTATACAAACTTACCGTAGTTTCTCCTGTAATAAATGTACGATCTTGTTCAATTTTTCCACCCTTATTCTCATCAGCGCTAAATTTGATTTCTCCGATTACTTCATCTCCAAGATTTTTAAAACTTACATCAAGGTCAATATATGCCGATCCATCAAAGTCTTTATCACCCCATTCCAAGTTCATTGGAACAAATGTAAACTTTTCAGGTGTTTTTTTCTCTATCTTTGTTTCACAATCCTTTTGCTGATTTCCACCCTTTGTTCCGCTGATGCAGTCTGTGTTTTGGACTTTTCCAGGAACACTGTTTTTTAACCAGCAACGAGCATTCTGCCCTTGTATACCGGGTTTCACATAGGTATATGCCTTACATGCAGTATCTTTGTTACATCCATCCCTGCATTCACAGGGGTTAGGACTTGATAAATCAAAATTTTTATAATTAGAACCAGGTCTGTCAGTATCTATCTCCATATCAGGATCATTACAACCAGTGGTTGTGCCTGAACCAGATTTTTTAATGCCTGATATGCAATCAACATCAGACTTTGCTTCGGGAACACTGTTTTTCAGCCAGCACCTGGGTTTTTCTCCCTGGGCACCAGATTTTACATAGGTATATGCCTTACATGTGGCATCTTTGTTACATGCATCCCTGCATTCACATGCATCACGATTTGTCAGATCAAAATCTTTGTAATCAGAACCTGGTCTATTGGTACCAATCTCCATGTCAGGCTCAAAACAGACAGTGATATTCATAGAACCAGGACTTTTAACTCCGCTAACACAATTCGGATCAGATTCAGCAACCGGAACAGAAGACTTAAGCCAGCAATTTGCTTTTTCTCCCTGGACACCAGGTTTTACATAGGTATATGCCATGCATCCGCTATCAACAAGACATTTCTGCTCACATAACGCCGGATCTGCAATATCAAGTGGAATTGTTGAATAATCAAAACCAGGTCGATTCGTATTTTCTTCACGAGTGATAGCTCCACCTGCAATTAAGACACAGGTGAGAAATCCAAAAAAAACAAGAGTCAGAACCTTTTCATACCTCATAATAATCCTCCCTTATAACACACATCTACGCCATTTATTTGAATATCTTCAATATCCGTTTTTTTATACGGTTATTTGAAAATCATACCCACACAGTACGCCAGGGGGTACCTCCGGGTAACAACACTCTCTTGTTATTATCCAGCGGAGAGGTTTTGGATTATCTCATATGAAACGACAGTGAAGGTTTAGATATACGATACAGTCAGGTATATGGGATGAATCAATTTCTTGGAATAATCTGGTACTTTTTGTTCGTCCATGAATATCCCATAACCTTTTTTCCCCATGGTTTCTCAATAGACATGGGAAAAGAAAAAAATATGCCCTGCAGAATTGCTTTGCAATAGAATATATTATTAATACCTGAATAATCGCGATTTCTAAAGAATTTTTACATGATTGCTAAAAATTATTAAAATCAGGTGAGATAATTTTTTTCAGATAAAAAAACTGAAAATCAAAAAAAACCTGATATTTTATGATCCCTGCTTATTATGGTCATGAATATGATGAAGAACAGGTGTGGGGATGATCATGAATCATACTCTCATGTTCATGTGAATGAGCGTGAACTATTGTGCTAAAATCACCAAGACGAAAAGGCGTCTGTTTTGAATCAAAAGCAAAAACCAACTCAAAAGTCAACCTTAATATGGATTTTCTTAAAGTTCAGGGTAATAATATCCTGCATTTTTGTATTCAATGATAGATTATGCTCATCAGTTCAAGGATTGAGTCCTGAGAACTTGAAGATATTGCGAATGCTCGGGCCGGATTTAAGAAAAATTCTACGCCTGAAAAAAGATCTGGTGAATGTGGTATAAACTTATTTTAATTATTATTTTCCTTCCAATCAGGTTACTCCTTAAAATTCAAATGAAATACAACAATCTTTCAACGATATATGTACACCATTGATGTTCTTGATGGTGTTACCTCCAATAATTTTACTCTGAAACTTCTTTAGGTAACTCCTGCTAATCAGCATATCGCCATTTCCGCTTTGGAACATTGATTTCAAACATTGCTCCAATTTCTGTCTGTCCGGTCTCCTGGATAGTGATACCAGTGATTGAAAAAATCTCTCTGCAAAGAGTCAGTCCAAGGCCGGTATTTTTCCCAAATCCTCTCTCAAAGATCTTTTCTTTCATATCATCAGGAATACCCGTACCATCATCTTCACATATAATCAGGAAATCCTCATCCTTCTGTAATGCATGGAACCGGATTGTGGTGATTTTTTCTCCATATCGAAGGGCATTCTCAATCAAATTATATACTATCTTAAAAAACATCGGATCAGCATAAATCTCGAGTTTTTCAGGGAGTTCATTTTTTAGGGTAACAGAATTGAGATTCAGTTGTAATGCAGCTTGATCCACGGTCTGCCTGACATTCTGCCAGGTAGGAATATTTATACCGATCTCTTCATATTGTTTGGTAAACTGGATAATTGAATTGATATGGTCTGAAATGGTTATAGCCTTACCTGTCATTTCCTGTAATGAAGATCCCTGTACTGACTCATCAAGAATCTGAAGAAAACCCATCAGACCTATTAGTTGATTATTGATATCATGCCTGGTAATATCAGTCAATAGGTTCAGTTTTTTGTTAGCCTGCCGAAGTGATTCCTCTGCAAGTTTAAGTCTGGTGATATCATGCATGATTCCTTCAATGCCAGCACAATTTCCCTGGTTATCGTAGAAGTAGTGACAACTGGCAGTAACATAGAGTATGTTGCCATTGCGGTCAGAGAGAGTAAGCGGAAAGTCCTTAATGGTTCCGTTTTCAGTTAAAATTCTTATTAACTCCTCTCGCTCAACCAGATCAGCGAATAAAGTATCCCTAATGTTCAGTCCAATCATCTCTTCAGGTGATGAGTACCCTGCAATCAGAGCTCCCATGGGACTTATCATAGTAAGATTCCCGTCAAGATCTACCTGGTACAAGAGATCCTGCATATTCTCTATGATAGAACGGTATTTTCTTTCACTTGCCAATAGTTCATCTTCAGCTTTTTTCCGTTCAGTAATATCTCTAAAAATTCCTTCTATCCCTTTAAACTCTCCTTGTAAGTCATAGTACTTGTGACTGCTGGTTATGACAGTAATTGGTGTTCCATCTTTCTTTTTCAGGAGGACTTCAACATTACTAACGGAACCTGTTTTTTCAATTTCTTTTAAAAACTGGTCTCTTACTTCCGGATTAGAATAAAATGATTGGGCGACATTCTGTCCAATGATCCCAGAGATTGAATCATACCCAAGAACCTTTGATGCAGAAGGACTGAGCTGGATGATGTTACCGCTTTTATCAGTCCTGTAAAACACGTCCTGGATATTCTCAAAAATTGTCCGGTAATCCATTTCAGCCATAACACGATCGGTAATATCCAGGACTGATGCAATACTCCAGGTAGTCCCAGGGATCATCGATACGTTATTCATACAGAATCTGATGTTTCCAAATTTATCGATAAATCTGAACTCATATACTCTCGGAGCATCAGAAGGGTCATCACGCCGATCAGCGTGATATTTTTTCATACGCTCAAGGTCTTCTTTGACAATAAATTCGGTCCAGCTCTTTTTATGTTCCAGTTCTTCAATCGAAAAACCAGAAAGCCGGGAAAAACCATCATTTGCATACAAAATGGTTGTATCTTGTTCGATTATGATGGTGGCTGTACCGGTATTATCAAATATCGCATGGTAGAGGTTTTCTGATTTTTTATATTCATCTTCTGCGTTTTTCCGGTCAGTAATATCTCTGAAAATCCCTTCTATCCCTTTAAACTCTCCTTGTAAGTCATAGTACTGGTGACTGCTGGTTATGACAGTAATTGGTGTTCCATCTTTCTTTTTCAGGAGGACTTCAACATTACTAACTGACCCTGTTTTTTCAATTTCTTCTAAAAAATGGTCTCTTACTTCCGGATTAGAATAAAATGATTGGGCTACATTCTGTCCAATGATCCCAGAGATTGAATCATACCCAAGAACCTTTGATGCAGAAGGACTGAGCAGGATGATGTTACCGCTTTTATCAGTCCTGTAAAACACGTCCTGGATATTCTCAAAAATTGACCGGTAATCCATTTCAGCCGTAACACGTTCGGTAATATCCTGGACTGATGCAATACTCCAGGTAGTCCCAGGAATCATCGATACGTTATTCATACAGAATCTGATGTTTCCAAATTTATTGATAAATCTGAACTCATATACTCTCGGAGCATCAGAAGGGTCATCACGCCGGTCAGCATGATATTTTTTCATTCGTTCAAGGTCTTCTTTGACAATAAATTCGGTCCAGCTCTTTTTATGTTCAAGTTCTTCAATCGTGAAACCAGAAAGCCGGGAAAAACCAGCATTTGCATACAAAATGGTGGTATCTTGTTCGATTATGATTGTGGCTGTGCCGGTATTATCAAAAATGGCATGGTAGAGGTTTTCTGATCTTTTCAATTCATCTTCTACATTTTTTCGTTCAGTAATATCGATGAGTACGCCATTCCAGATAATGGTTCCATCCGGTCCTTGAACTTCCGGGATAGAACTTCCATAAATCCACCTTACCTTATCATGAAAAGAAGTCCTGAATTCATGTTTCAATGGTGTAAGAGTCCGGGCAGATTCTGTTATGGATTTGAATAATTCCTCACGGTCTTCAGGGAGAACCACGGAAAAAATTGAAGATGGAGATTCAATTGCTTCTTTATCCGGTATTCCGGTTAAATCAATCCAGCTCTTACTGACAAAAGGCATCAGGATTCTCCCATCCGGATGGAGTTCCATTTGGTAGATAGCACCAGGAATATTCTTTCCCACTGTTTCGAACTTGTGTTGTTCCTCCTTTAATGCCTCTTCTGCATTTTTTGTTTCGGTAATATCCCGGCCAACAAGTTGATACTCGGTAATATGCTGATTTTCATCAAGAATTGCCCGTATGGTCCAGTGGTGCCAGATTTTTTTCCCGCTATTAATATAATTCATCCCTTCCGATTCATAGATCGGATTTTCCGGTGATATTGACTGAAATATTTCAGTGTTCTGAAGATTATCATCAAATCGAATAATTTCAAATATCTTTTTCGCCTGAATATCCTTGTTCTCGGATATTTTTTCATAGAAAGATCTGAATGATTTATTGCTGAAAGTTATGGTCCCGTTTGGAGTAAATCGTGCAATAAGCTCAGTCTGTTCATTGATAACTGATCGGTACCGCTCTTCACTTTGAAGCAGTGCTTCTTCTGCCTTAACTCTTGCAATAGCCGCCCCAATCTGAGTAGCTATCGTCTCTAATGCAACCCGGGAACTTTCAGAAATCTTAATAATACTGTGAGAACTGATATTGAGACAGGCAACTAATTCGTTCGCAGAAAAAATAGGTATGATAGCGATTGCCTGTAATCCGTCTCTTTTAATTTCTTCATTCTGATTTTTATCGAGGTCATTATAATTAGTAAAAATGGGGGCTCCTTTCCTGATGACTTCAGCGTGTATTGAATCAGGCGAAAAACTTGGGACCTGTGCGATAAATTCATCTGAAAGGTTATGTGACAGGGCAAGATCTATTGAACCGGTTTTTTCATCAACAAGGTAAATTCCACCTGAGTCAAGTTCAGATATTTCAATAGCCTTGGTCAGGCAGAGTTCTAATAACTCATACAACCCAGTAGTTTTCTGGGATATCAGCCCTAATTCAAGCTGGGTGAGTAATATGTTTTCTGCTCTCTTCTGTTCGGTAATATCTCTTCCAACTGACTGATATTCAAATACTCTTCCCTGTTCATCAAAGAAAGCGTGTTCTCTCCACCAGTGCCACCTGATACTGCCATCAGGCATGATTATTCTGTGTTCAATATCCCCCATGGGATGGTCTGGTGTGAGCGACTGGAAATGGAGGAGAAGCCGGGATATGTCTTCCGGATGAATTTTTGGCTTAAAGGATGTTCCAAGAATATCTTCTGTTTTTACATCAAAGTATGTGCAATATGCCTCATTAGCAAAAACTGTGATTCCATCTGGTGTGAACCGGCAGATAAAATCTCTTTGCGTTTCTACGATATCACGATACTTTCGTTCACTCTCTTCAAGGGCCATATCAGCCTTTCGTTTATGAAACGCTGTTCTGACTTTATGAGCCAGTTCTGCAAATTGTGATTTAGGTTCCCCTCCCTTCTGCAGGTAAAAATCTGCACCATAATTAAGTGCAAGGATGACAACCTCTTCCCTGCCTCTGCCCGTGAATAAAATAAATGGGATCTCTCCATATTGGGATCTCACCTCCTGAAGAAATTCGAGTCCGTTCTTTTTTGGCATCTCATAATCGGAGATAATTACGTCAAAATGATCATGAGAGAGCAGAGTTAATCCCATATCTGCGGAATCAGCTAGTTCTACCTGGAAATCAGCAGTTCTTTCCAGAAATAATTTACCGATCTCCAAAAGTGATCTGTCATCATCAACATACAGGATGGAAATCATACTAGTGCGGGGGTTTTAAAAATCTTTTATTCAAAGACAAACCTATCGGAATTAGATAAGATAGTATTTAAGCATATCCTCAGCATTACAATGTTCAAATGGGAATAATAACCGATGATTTGTTTGCTCTTCCCTTCAATGGATCCATACATTATCATAGCTGGATGTTACTATTCAGCGATGTAAACCAACTCGAATGTTCCGAAAAATAAATTTTTATTCAAATCAAGGAAGTTCGAACTCTTGAGTGGTTGAAACGAGTTTAGGATTTTTTTTTCAGAATGATCAGGAATCCAGGGATCTCCAATCGCGATAGCACTCATTAGAAGTAATATCTCAACCATTCGAAAGAATGGGGTGAATGTTATTGAGGGAATTTTTTTGGCATTTAAAAAAGGATCATGGTTTTACCCATGAAGAACAGCATTGATCCGTCTGTTTTTCGGGCACACCATTTTTAAGCCAACACCTGGCTGAAGTCCCCTGAACTCCGGGTTTAACATATGTACATGCGACACATTGAGAATCCTGCTCACATGCCTGGACACAAAGTAATGGATCATCAGAAGAAAGATCAAACGAAGAATAATCTAGGCCAGGTAAATTAATATTTTCTTCAGGTTCATAATTACCCGTTACGTTTATCACGGCAGGCTCAATTATTGCAATTTCATTCATATCAACTGGCTCTGCTTCCTTAATAATACCCTCATTAATTACTGGGTATACAGGTTCATACGCTGGAAAAGGCAGAATTGTCGCCTTGAAATCTTTGGGAACGGTTGCAGGAGTTGGAGTTGGGGTTGCTTGTTCTCGTGCACAGCTACATTTTGCTTTTCCGACAACCGGTGAATCGTGGGGATCATCTCCTGCCACACGGTCAAGGTCAAGCTGAGTAATAAACGCCCCATCAAGACACCAGTCATTCTTTTGATGACTTAAATCAGGACCAACATCCATCCAGTACGTTGAGCCCCAAGTATCATAACCGGTTGGTTTTGAGCATTGGACCTGCCCGATAACAGGTGAATCCATAGGATCAGACCCAGCAGCAGCATCAAGATCAATTCCGGTGATATAACTTCCCTGAGGACACCAGGACCCGAGCATACTATGACTGCTTATCCCCTTTGTTTCAATCTGAAACCATTCGCTTTTTTCCCATTTGTGACTTTTTGCTCCTTTTATCTTACAGCACTTTGCCTGACCAATAACCGGAGTATCCATGTCGCTAAGAGAGCGATCCCCATCCAGATCCAATGCAGTGAGATAACTTCCTTCTGGACAATACTGGGATTTTCCATGACTGTTTATCCCTCCTGTCTCAATTGGTATCCATGAACAATCTGACCAACCCGGAGTAGGGATTCCATAAATCCAGTTATATGCGTATGATGTCGGACGATAGGTACTACTTGAACCTTGATTCCAGGATGCAACTCCTACCACATGACCTGCTTTGTTAATTATCGGACCTCCGGAATCTCCAGGACAGGAGTGTAATTGTGCATTTTTAAAACTGATTCCACCCCATCCACTTCCATCAACCGCAACTTCCATCTTCATTTTCCCCTTTGATGGAGATTTGCAATCAGTACCTGTGGCACCAAAACCAACTAATGTTAATTTTTCACCAACAAGTGGAATATTCCATGGATTCTCAACGGAAATAGGATTTACCAGGGCAACCGAAGATGCCGGCTGATCAAGTTCAATCACAGAATAATCCTCCCGAAGCCATCCCCTTTTTCCATATTCAGGGTGAATCCTGACGTCACCGGATATAGAAATATCCTGCCTGATATTTGGATTATTAACGGGTCTGACATCATGGAGAATAAATTGTGCACGATTCCCACAATTGTTCCCAAAATCGTCGCAAAAACAATGTCCTGCAGCCAGGACCAGATTATCAGTTATCAACGTCGCCGAGCAGCCACCAACAGTTCCCACCGCTTCAAGCTCTCCTTCGGGAACAGGGGAACCTTGTGATAATGCCTGCTCAATTTTTCCGATATTATCATCTGCAAATCCGGTATTTATACATAATAACACCGTAAAAATGCAAAAAAATATCAGAATAACACCTATTTTCATGCTTCACCTCTTTGATAATTTAAACTTCTATTATCACCACAATTACTGACCGCGAAATCTTTTTTTTACAATTTTCCTCAATTACATTCAAACGGTTTTCATCGATCCTGAAAACCAGAAAAACAAAATGGGCCTGATAAATCAAAAACAAACCTGAACCGTGAATCCTCCTCCATTATTCAGGGGTTAAATTAAAAAGATCTAATTTGACCCATGAGTTGTTAATAGGTATTTCATACCATAAGAGTATGCACAGCAAAATTGCCATGCATATGGTTTTTTACTGTATCATGTCAGACACAAGGTATTCGGATTTTTTGTTACACTCCGGTTATGGACTTTTAAAGTTCTGGGCGATAGATATATCAAAATCTGATATTTTATTATCCCTACTTATCATGTTCATGAAAATGATGAAGGTCAGGAGTATGGGAATGGGAATGAACAATTTTTTCATGTTCATGAGGATGAGCATGCACTACATCTTCCATACCCGGACTATGATGGACATGATGACCATCATCGTGACTGTGCCGGTGTTCATGCTGTATCGCGAGATGAATATGGCGATGACTATGCTGTTCGGTTGCAATAAGCCAGGCTCCAACAGCCATCAGCGGTAGACTCAGCAATAATTGCAGCCCCGGACTTTCACCCGGAAGCGGAAGGGAAAGAACAAGGCCAATAAAGGGAGCGGTCGCAAATAACGCCCCGGTCCGTGCTGACCCCAGAACTCTCATCGCCCTGATGACAAAGAAGATTGAAAATCCGTACCCAAGGCACCCGATAATCAGGGCGGCCGGAATAATTCCGACGGTTGGAAATGGCTCGCCTATGGCCTGACCTAGGCAGACACTAAAAATACCTGCAACTAACCCCTTGATCATAACAATCTGGGCAGGCTCTTTTCCGGATATGACCCGGGTAAAATTATTGTCAAGGCCCCAACACAAACATGCCAGGATGATAAGGATTGAACCAGGAGAAAGACCAAAAGTTCCGGAAGAGTCATACGATAACAAAAGTCCGCCGGATACCACTGCAATAATTGCACAAATTCCTCTTTTTCCGAGAGGTTCACGAAATCCGATAACCGCAATAAGAGTTGTGAACGCCAGCTCGGCATTAAGGAGCAGCGAAGCAGTTGACGCAGGAGTGGTAGTAAGGCCGACCATACAGAGGATTGGACCGATAACACTCCCAAAGACAATAACTCCCATAAGCCAGGGAAGATCAGTTCTCCGAATTGGAGACTCATTTTTCCCTTCCGGATTTGTGAGTCTCCGGATGATGAGCCCCCCAATCCCGGCTCCGACATACAGCAACCCGGCAAGAGTGACCGGCCCGATATTGAAAAGGAGAATTCTGGAAGCTGGAACTACTGCACCAAACAAAGCAGCAGCGAGAAGTGCCATCAGTATTGCATCCAGGTCAGAACGCTTCATGATTGATATTTGTTTTTCTGAAAGAAAAGACATTTGGCAGGGAATTAACAAGATTTTGAAAAAATGGAAGAGAAATGAAAATTATTTGGATCCTTGTGTGCAGATAATGTTACGAATTTTGAAATGTTATCATCCGGACGGGATGAACGGTTAGTTTATCCTAAGAACCTCTTAATGTGTCAAAACAAAAAAATAAAAAAAGTCTGTAGATCAGGGGAGAACAATGTTAAAGGAATTATCAAACACATCAAGCATGCCAACAAACGTATCAAATACCGCTGAATCTCCTGTTGTGGTGACACTTGCCGGAGTCACGGATGGATCTAGGGCAAGCTGTTCAAGGGTTTTTCTTGGCATCCTCACCGTCGCATCTGCAATAGATGAACTCACATCCACATAGTAAACAAGAACATTATTCTTTACCTGGAGTAAAGCCTGATCACCGGTATCTGAGAGAAACAGATTAATCTGGAAGTCCTGACCTACTGCTTTTTCTCCATTTACCCTGACGGATATGTAGTCAAGTAACTGACTCATGGTCATAGCAGACATGATGTCTTCAGATATTCCGCTGGCTATCATTTTCTGTGGTTCGGCACTTCGAAGGTCTCGGGCAGCCATCAGATATGCATTCCTTGCAGTTCCGGATACAGACTGGTATCCAAGTTGTTCAAGAGCTGCAGCTTCCATCTCCCGGGCAGCCATGTTGGTAGGATCAGCAAAGACAAGATAATGTGCAATGGAGGCTACCAGTTGATATTCGCCTGCATCGTAGTCATTTTGGAGCTGTCGCAGAGCTGCATCGGCACCACCCATGTATTCAGTCAGGACCTGGGCGTATTCCTCCGGAGGAACCCGATTTAAGTTAATCGGATTTGCATCATAAAATCCGAGGTATTTCTGGTATGTGGCTTTTACTCCCATGTAGATCTGTCCATAAAATCCATAGGTATACCAGTACTCTTTGAGTGATTCAGGAACCTCAATCATGTTTGCAATCTCATCCATGGTATACCCCTTGTTCATGAGATTCAGTGTCTGATCATTGACATATTTGTACAAATCACGCTGATTTTCAAGGATTTCTCTGACCTTATCATTGCCATATCGTGGCCAGTGGTGAGAACTGAGCATGACCTCTGCCTTGTCTCCATATAACTCGAGAACTTCTTTTAACGCATTTGACCAGGCAAGCGGATCTCTGACCTGTGCTCCCCGCAGAGTCAGAATGTTATGGAATGTTGCAGTACAGTCTTCAGCAACCAAAAGTGCATTCTTTTGAGGGAACCAGATATCAAGTTCCACCGGAGCTTCCGTGTTTGCGGTCAGATGGAATTCCATGTGAACACCGTCAACGGTTACCTGCTGTCCGGTATGGGTGATATCAAGAGTCGGAGGAATCAATGATATCGTACCAATAGAAGGAGTTTTTCCAAGACCAATGTCAACATTCCCTTTGGCATCCTTTGGAAGCTGAGTTCCGTACTGATATGTTGCCCTCCGGAACATTGCATTTCCGGCATAGACATTCTCACTCAGTGCATGTTCCATAAAATGTTCCGGAGCGATTACCTCAACCCAGCCTGCATCAACATCCTCCTGGGTAGTTACTCCTTTCACTCCCTGGTAGTGATCTACATGAGGATGTGTGTAAATGACTGCTTTTACCGGATAATCTCCAATGGTCTGATTCACAGTATCCATCGCTGCTTTTGCAGTTTCAACCGTGACCATCGGGTCCACAACAATCCACCCGGTTTCTCCTTTTACAAGGGTCATAGAGGTGACATCATATCCCCTGACCTGGTAAATCCCGTCAGTAACATTATACAGCCCATTGATGTTGTTGAGCTGTGCCTGCCTGTAGAGGAGGGGATTTATGGTATTCGGACATGTAGGTTCTTCTAAAAATTCATATGCCGACATGTTCCAGGAATCAACACCCGGATAGGCCGAGGGAATAACCAGGGGATCATCGGTGGCCATAAATCCCCGGTTAGCGAAATCAAAGTCTTCGTCGTTATTCTCCCATGCAGGAGTGTTATTTAACTCTGCATTCACTGCAATCGTATAATCTGTAGCATCATTCCGATCATCTGCACATGCTATCCCACAGAGGAATACCAGACAGAGCAAAACAAGGATTACCCATCTCTTTTTCATGCGTCAACATGAGTTGTAGTTATTTATTTGTACTTAAATCAGTCGATTTGAACTGGTGAAATTATCGTTACCCATATAACCACATATTCAACAAAATTTACCCTGATAAGCGCAAAAGATCTATTATTCCACTTAATTTTTATGCCTAAACATTAACGGGGATTAATAACGATCATATATAAATATCTGCATATGCATGATACTTCATCATAGGAGGTATCCTATGAACCTGCTAGACTTAACAAAACTAGGACCAAGGGAGACATCTCCCGGAACATTTCATTTTGGCCTTTTATTACCGGATATCTCACCAGATACAGGAAATCATCTTTTTTTGAAGATCATCCATGAATCTGATCAATTCCTTCAGAAAATCTCTCCAAAACTCTTTCCACTCGATCATTCAATCGATTCCTCGTATGGAGATTACTGGTCATCGACGATATCAATTAAACCTGAAAAAGGGTCATCACCGGAATCTGCCTGGGGCAGTAAAGGGAAATATGTGTACCGTTATTTTTTGAAAAATGATGAAAAAAATATCGAGATAGACTGGATTATCGATCCTTTTGCCCGGGAATTTGGGACCGGAAAATTATCTGCAGTCACCATGGGGTATTCTGATCATGAATGGGATGAATCAGAAAAAACCTGGAAAACTCCGGAGTTATCTGATCTTGTTGTGTATGAGCTCATGATAAGTGAATTTGCCGGCAGCATTCAAAGAGCGATAAAGCGTCTTGATTATCTTGCAGATCTTGGGATCACGTGTATTGAAATTATGCCGGTTTCCAATTCGCTGGAATCCATTGACTGGGGTTTTTCACCAGTTGGGTATTTTGGTGTCGATGAGCGGTTTGGAAAAAGAAAAAAGTTTCAATGGTTTGTCAACGAAGCACACAAACGGGGGATAGCCATCATTATTGATTCTGTGTATGCACATACCGATGCCCAGTTTCCATATGTCTCGGTATATCGGCAGTTAAAGATGAATAAATACCCGATAAACGGCCCATTTGCTAAAGATGAGTTTGGTGAAAGCACAGATTTTCATAAAAAATTGACCAGGGATTATTTTTTTTCCGTGAATATGTTCTGGCTGGAGAAATTCCATGTTGATGGGTTCAGGTATGATTATGTCCCAGGATATTATGATGGTCCGACTGGTGAAGGATATGCCAACCTGGTATATAGCACCTACAAAGCAGTAAAATCCTATCACAATACCAAAGGTTACTGGCAACGGTTTTTTAATGGTTCTGACTTCAATTTTATTCAATGTGCAGAACAACTTGAAAAACCTAAAGAAATCCTTGAAAAAACATATACCAATAGTACCTGGCAGGATAGTATTCTCTATTCAGGATCAGAAGTAGCAAAAGGGAGATCAGAGTTTCTCACGAGTTTTGGATTATCTCTTGGTCTGGATGGTTTTTGTGAACAGGTATCAGTAAATGATGATGAGATCAAGAAATCAGCAATCCAGTACTTGGAAAATCATGATCATGCAAGGTTTATCTGTAACTTCGGACTTTCCAGCGATTATGATAATCAACTGTTATGGGAAGGAAACAGAGAGCACTGGTTTAAACTGCAACCCTATCTTATTGCCCTTTTTACCGCGAAGGGCATTCCTTTTCTGTGGCAGGGGCAGGAGTTTGGTGAGAATTACTATATTCCCGATAAAGGGTGGGGACGTGTGAAATTATTCAGACCTGTTCGGTGGGATTATTTCTATTCTCATGAAGGAAAGAACCTCATAGCACTTGTACGGAAATTAATCCAGATTCGGAAGAATAACATTCAGTTCAGAAAAGGGGATTTTTATTTTTACAATCATCATGATTATTACCAGTCTCACCAGGTAATTCTCTTTTCAAGACGATACCAGGATAAATTTAGTTGTATTGCACTAAATTTTGGAAGTGTCAGCGAGACTGTTCCCTTCTGGTTCCCTATTGACGGGAATTATCATGAAGAACTGGAAGGCAAGGATAATCGCTCTGGAATAAATTCAAAAGATAAAACAATGCTTACAATTCCGAGCAATTACGGCAGGATCTGGACATCTGAATAACTACTACCTTGTTTTTCTCTTATCTCCGGTAATTTTATAAAAAACTGATGAAGTTTTATATAGGAAGTCTTCTTGGAGATAAAGCAGAGAAGCTTTTCGAGAGTATCGTTCTTGACGGACTCCCGATTGACGTGAATAAAAAAGTAAATGAAGGAATTTTTGATATCGGGATTGTTTCCCTGCCCTTCTCCCGGGCATCCAGGGACCAGAATGTTACCCTCTGCTGGCCAGAAGAGGGTGCTTTTGCCCTCCCACAAGTTCTGATTCAGAAAAACGGGGCCAGCGAGGAAGCACTGAGGGTTAGTAATTATCTCCTCTCGGAGGATGCCCAGAAATTCATCTCCGATGTAGGCGTTATGATTCCGGTAAATCCCGTTGTTCCTCTGCCCCGTGAAGTAGAAGAGAACAACATGTCATTATACTGGAAAGGATGGGACTGGTTTATATCCGGGATAAATACAGTATAACCTGCAGTGTTCAATAATCTTTTTTTTTATTTTCTTCCATCAATAACAGAAGTAAAATTTTATACAGGTGCAAAAATTGAACCCAAAGATGTAACATATATCCAAACTAAGATGAAAATCAATGTCTCAGTCACCGGATAGTAAAAACTCCAGTAGTTCAAAGATTACCTGGAAATGCACGGTATGCGGTTTTCTTTTTCAGGGAGAAAAACCCCCGAAAGGATGTCCTCATTGTCATAGTCCGACAGGTGAATTCATCCCGGCACATACTGACCCATTAACCTATCCAAAAGAGGAATTTGACGTACTTCTCATAAACGGGAGTTCCCACCGGGCGGGAAATACGGGAATAATGACCGATATCGCAGAAGAAGTCCTAAAGGAAAGAAATATTTCGTACCGAAGGTTTAATCTGAATGAATATACCATCGATCATTGCTGGTGCTGCTATGCGGTCAGGGCACAGTCCTGCGATTATCCATGTCGCAATAAGGACGATGATATGCATGTATTTCATCAGATGCTGGCAAACACACGGGCAGTTATTATCGCTTCACCCATCAACTGGAACAGCATGTCAGCCAGGCTGAAGACGTTTCTTGACCGGACAACCTGTATGCAAAACCTCTACCATCTGCAAAAACCCGGACTGACACATGGGAAGATAGTAGGAATCCTGGTCTGTGGTCATGAAGATGGGGGCATTAAGACTGCCATGGACATTTTTCTAAATTTTCAACAGTTGGGATACATCCTTGCTCCGTTTGGTATTGCGTACCGGACCCATGGTGCCGAGTATACCAGTAATGTGGATCGGGAGTTTTTTACTAACGATGAGTTATTCCGTACATATACCCGGGGTGTTGTAAGCAATGTTGTGGAAATGATGAACCTGAATGTTGAGGGGATACTAAAAGAGAAAATCATCCCGGTATCTGAATAATTTTTTCTTTTTCAATTCTCCTGCCTGCACGAATGATTGTAAAGATCAGGAAAAACGACCAGAGATCTGAAATATTCGCAGAATAACCTGCATAGTTCATTCATCTACCTTTTCATTTTCACCAGTATTTTCTTCATCTTCAAAGCAACACAGTTCTTCAATGGTTACATTGAAGAGTTTCGCCATTTTGTATGCCACATCAATCGAAGGATTGTATTTTCCTCCTTCAATCGAGTTTACCGTCTTCCTGGTGACCGATATCTTCCGGGCTAACTCTTCCTGAGTCAGGTTATGAATTGCTCGGTAAATTCGTATATTATTCTTCATCAGGTTCCAGGTTCCATTTTTTTATAATAGTAGAATGAAAATGCAACAAAAAGACCTGCAATGAGAATTGTCATAATACCAAATGCAAGACCCATGAACATCGGTCCATCTCTTACCCGGTACCCAAGCCCGAATAACCGTTCAAGAGAGAACAGTTCATCTCCTGAAATATAGTTCATATCCTGGATAAACACATTGTCATCATACACTGGATTACCATGTGGGTAAAAAACCATGAACCCGATTCTGGCAGATCCATTATCATATATGCCAATTCCAGAACCAAGACCACTATTGCCGAAATAAAACATAAACGTGGTTGCAAACAATATCGCACCAAGCACTATAATAATTTCAAGAGTCCGGATCGCCGCTTTTCCACTGATTGCTTCAGATAAATCATCAGTCATTACCTCATTAATCCGCCGGTGAAATACAAATGCCCCGATTATCGCAAAAATCACCACAAAAGTGATAATAAGCAGATTTCCCATTGCAATCCCAAGACCAAGACCCAGGATAATACTCAAACAGATTCCGGCCAGACACAGGTAATATGTCATTCTGTTGATCCCTGCCATATGTAACACATGTTACTCTTTTAGAGTAAATAGTTTCTCATTACACAGGTAATCTTTCTCAAACCAGTGGAATCCTATCATACATCAGAATACCATTCAAAGAGAAAAAATGAAACCCCATAATCAAAGGAAAAAAAAGAATATCGCCAACGTCCGGATATTGGTTTTTACGTAAAACCATATATTACTAATATATAGTTTTAGAACAATCCATATAATACCAATATATGGATCCATTATCACATCACAACCTTGAAACCGTCCTGATAAACCAGGTTCAGCGGTTTAAAAATTCCAACCCGGGGATACAAAGGAGAATTGACTTTTCACAGTATGTGAACCACCCACAAATAATTGTAATTACCGGGGTTCGAAGATGTGGGAAATCCACCCTGCTCAGACAACTTGCTGACTTTTTTCCATCGTATTTGTATGTTAATCTGGATGATGAAAGATTTGCAGGGAGCGGGATTCATCATCTAACTGAAATAATGACAATATTTGAAGAGAATAATCCCGGAGTGCGAACCATTTTTCTTGACGAGATTCAAAACATTCCAGAATGGGAACGTTTTGTAAGGAGAATACATGATGATGGATATCAGATTTTTCTTACCGGATCGAATGCGCAACTCCTGAGTTCTGAACTTGGAACCCGCCTTACCGGTAGGTATATTACAATATCACTCTGGCCATTCAGATTTGATGAATATTGTAATTGTGTGGGAATATCAGAATTTCCACGGGGAACACAGGCTGAAGCAGAAGTGCAACTATTATTTGTAAAATACCTGGAAGAAGGGGGATTCCCCGGTTTTCTGCAATACCAGGACCCGGAGATATTACATCAGATCTTTGAAGACATTATCTATCGGGACATAATTGTTCGGCATGGAATTCGTGAAATTCTTCCGTTCCGTGAATTGTGCAGGTACATCTATTCAAATCTGACCCGCGAGGCATCATATCAATCACTGGCAAAATCTATCGGGGTAAAAAATGCGATGACTATCCGATCATGGGTTGGATATCTTCAGGATTCATTTCTCATATCTGAATGTTTTAAGTTTGATTATTCACTCCGACGTCAGCATGCATACCACAAAAAAATGTATGGGATTGATACCGGCCTTCGGAACACTGTATCATTCAGGTTTTCAGGCGATACCGGAATGTTATTTGAACAGGCTGTCTGGATGGAATATAAAAGTCGTGGGTACGAACTGTTCTGGTTTAAAGCAGAAGGTGAATGCGATTTCTTAATTTTTGACCAGGGAAAAATAACTAATTGTATTCAGGCATGTACTGAGCTCACTATGGAAAACCAGGAAAGAGAGATATCCGGATTGGTGGAGGCCATGAAAGAAACACGGTGTAATGATGGAGTAATACTTACACTCAGGCAATATCAGGACATGGTTATTGAGGGAATACCGATAAAAATACGCCCGTTTTGGAATGTAGTACTTGCTGACAGCCCATTAATCCGGAAGGCAAAGTGGTAATCCAACGACAGGAGACATAATTCCCGAAGCCGGAGCAGCCAGTATGATTTACGCTCTGCCTCTCAAATGAGGATTTATGGAAGAGATTCATCTTCTTCATTGTTATTTTCTTCATCTTCAAAACAAAACAGTTCTTCAATAGTCACATTGAAGAGTTTTGCCATTTTATACGCTACATCAATCGAAGGATTATATTTTCCTCCTTCAATTGAATTTACCGTCTTCCTGGTGACCGATATCTTCCGGGCTAATTCTTCCTGTGTCAGATTATGAATTGCCCGGTAAATTCGAATATTATTCTTCATCAGGTTTCAGGATCCATTTTTTTATTATAATAGTATGAAAATGCTGCAAAAAGACCCGCAGTGAGAATGGTCATTATCCCGAATGCAAGTCCCATGAACATCGGTCCATCTCTCACCCGGTATCCTAGCCCGAATAATCGTTCAAGTGAGAATAATTCATCTCCGGATATATTATTCATCTCCTGGATGAACACACGTTCATCATACACCGGATGAAAATCCGGATACCAGACCGAAAAATGAATCGTGGCCGATCCATTATCAAATGTGTGAATCCCGGAACCGAGCCCTCCCCCGGTGCCCCAATAAAGCATCATAGTACTGGCAAACAATATCGCACCAAGCACCGTAAGAATTTCAAGAGTCCTTATCGCCGCTTTCCCGCTGATTGCTTCAGATAAATCATCGGTCATGACTTCATTAATCCGCCGATGAAATACATATGCTCCGATCATTGCAATAATCACCACAAGAGTAATTACAAGCAGACTTCCCATTGCAATCCCAAGCCCTAAACCCAGAATGATTCCCAAACAGATTCCGGCCAGACACAGGTAATATGTCATTCTGTTGATCCCTGCCATATGTAACATATGTTACTCTTTTAGAGTAAATAGTTTCCCACGTGTGATGGAGACTATCTTCTGGATGTGTTATAACCGATGAACCCATCTGAAAAAAGATTAATGGTGATGATAACAGAAAAAGCGTCTGTCAAACAGGTAAAACAACAGAAGAAGCAGTATCATAAGCAGGGAGAAGACAAAAGCATCTCCGATGAGATTGTCCGGATTAAGGCCCCGGACCATCTCCGGATCAGGAATGTAGGCATGGGTTGACATAGGGCACCTTGTGTTGAATTATGTACGGTGATAACAAAAAACTATCTCAACCTCTGGGATCTTCCATGGATTGTTAAATGAGTAATGAATAAGGGGAGGTTTTTTGCAAAAGTATTTGAATTAAGCATTGTTTTTACCGTTTACTTACCTGGATATCGATCGAATTCAGAAACTTCTTCGATATACGATTCCCACCCCTGCCAATTCTCCAACCTGCCATTATATGCAATCATATCATGTATTGGGATGCCGCTCAGAGCTGGCCAGCACCCCTGCTTGCTCAGGTAATTTTGCATATCTTCATGCATCAACAGGTCGGCAATAATTTTCAGCTTCTCGTCAGCACCTTTTTTCCATACAATAACCTGAGGCAAGAGAACAAATCCTTCTTTTGGAGGATTGATTGCAATTCCTCTTCCTTCCGCCATCATTGCAAATGAAAAATTCGTAATACCAATGTCATATTCTCCTGATATAACTGATTTGATAACGCTCGGCGGACTGCCTTCATATACTGCTCGTTCCTCAAATTCTGGAAACTTATCTGGAAATTCATGCTTGAGATAGGCTCCCACCGCTCTGCTTAAAGGCTTATCCCGGTTAGGTAAAATGACTTTAAATTTTTTATTGAAAAGATCACTCCATGAGTGCTTCAATTCATTCTCCTGTATTTTTTTGGTATTATAAAACATAACCATAGGGACTACAAAAAGCGGATAGAACAGTCCATGAGGATCGGTCAGCATTTGTAACTCTTCTCTTACGGGATGTTCACTAGCAAACTGGCCCGCAACATTAGAAAACAAACCACTCTCAACTCTGTTACCTAAAGATGCAAACTCCGGAACATGAGTAATCATCAGATCAGGAAGAATTCCTTTTTTAATCGATGAACCAAGCCACTCTTCACTGCAATTCGAACAGTATTCAATATCATGAGGCGTATACAGGGAAATTTTATCGCCGATCCTTTTTTCCAGATCCGGAAGATTATTTTTTAAATAATCCAGCATGTGACCTCGTAAATTTACCGGGGTGTGAATCATAATACGTATCATACTAACATGTTCCTCGTTTTTCTGTCTTTTTTCAAATCGAATTTTCATTAAGCGTCTTTTAAAACCGCAACTCAGGTTTTAGGAAGTCATCTTTCAAAGCGAAAATTTTTAGCTTTTACAATTAACATAACAATTCATCTCCGATCTCAAGTAGTTGACCATTCCGAAGAGATTCCCGATACTTCATCAAAATATTGTCAATTTCAGTGAGCCGGAGCAACCCTTTTTTTTCATTTGATGTAGTGTTAATAACCTTTTTAATTCCCCCATTTTTGACAACAATTCGTTTATTCCCCATCAATGCAAGGAGGGGATCATGTGTCGCGATAAGGACAATCTTATTTTGTCCGATAAGCAACTCCAAAGCTTTTTTTCTGTTAATACCAGCATTTTCAATCTCATCAATCAAAACAATAGGAGATGTACTTAAAAAGGCAGTATCGGCCACCATCAATGCTCTGGATTGTCCACCGCTTAAGGATGTAAGCGGAGTATTCATGTCAAATCTTTCACCGGAAAGCTGATTTGCATGAAATACGATCTCCTGTGTTTTTATTTCAGAATTATCGATCAATCTGCTTTGAGCATGAAGTGTTATAAATTCTCCAACACTAACATCCATGACAAAATTCATATTCTGAGATAATTGAGCCACCAGTTTGTGTTCAACCGAAAAACGCCAATCTCTTGGTGGAACTGACCCATTTATCAAGATTTGTCTACGAGTGGGTGTATCCCTTTGGGCCATCCATTCGATATCAGCGAGAAGTCTGCTTTTGCCAGACCCGGTAGGACCCACAATACAGATTATTTCTCCGATGCAAATCTTCAAATCAATCTCTTCTGGTTTTTCAGATTTATTTCTTCCACCCAAAATGGTAATATCACGGATATTGAAAGCAGGTTCTTCTCTGATAGCCTTCATCCGGTCCATAAACGAACGGAATCGCTTTAGTAAATCCTCCTGATTCAGGCCCATATCTTCCAGAAATACGTAACCAAGTGAGTTGATATAGTCTCTTATCGAGATTTTTACATCATCAATTGGCAGACCATTAATGTTGAAAAACTCTTTGGAATAGGGATATTTATCTAACAAGTCTTTTATCGTCAATTCTTCCAATAAATCAGATTCATTCATTAAATATCCTCTTTTAATCCAATTTCATCTTTCTTACATTTCCCATCTGTTTATTAAGCCCAATCACCGTTTCACCAAGACAATATGAACAAAGAGCGGATGGCATGCTTATCCTCAGTTCCTTTCCGACCAATGTTTCAATCTCTGTGGCTGTCTCTATGAGTGTCGCTAACTCACCAGCTCCCTGGCCTGTAAGTCCATTCACATGCAAAATAATCCCATCTGGATTGGCCTGTCTGATTTTTAATGCAAAGATTTCTCTTTCTGCCTGTGAAACAATATCTCCCTTGGTGATAACAACAATATCCGCCATTTTGAGCATTGGACCGATTTTTTTGGGCGTATTTATCCCCATCAGGTTATCAATGACACATACGGCAGTACAACCTTTGATATGGGGTGAACAGCGATTGCACAGGCCTGCACTTTCACTTATTAAAATATCATAGGACTGCCCGATAGCCCAATTAAGACAATCATCGATGTTACTTACAAAAAAGTGATCCGGACACATGCTCCCGGATAGACCAACTCTACTGTCAATATTCTGTGCAGCATACAGGTTATCGTCATCGGTTACTAAGCAGTCAAATTTCAAGACTCCGATTTTTAAATGCCTGTCTTTTAATTCTCCTATAGATTTTATAATAACCGATGTTTTCCCAGATGAAGGCGGTCCGGAAACCGTAATTAATTTCATGATTTTTCCTCCCGAATCATAGTAATTCAAATCTCCTGATTATCAGGGACATCTTTCATCATCGATATACTAGACCTTACTACATTTTTAATAAACAGGAAAAACTTAGTCAAACTGAAGAAGAACATGAACTTTTTTATCATTCATTTTCTGATAACGTACCCAGAAAAAATCCAAAAAAGGTGTCAGAGATCTTCTGATACCTCTCCGTTACAAACCAGAAGAAGAAATGATAGTGTTCACTTCATCATCGGTCAGGTAATAATGGAAGAATTTCGAGTAAAACTCCTTGATGTATGCAGGAAGATCAATATCGGTGAAGAGATCCGGATAAAGAACCTTTGCCAGCCATGGAATTCCGATAATTCTGTTTACACCCGGAGGGCGGTCAATCCAGCCAAATGGCTGATTTGGAATCAGGTAAACTCTCTTGTTCTTAACTGCATCGATGTCCTGCCAGTTTGGATCGGTATAAATTGAATCATAGAATTTGCTATCACCGGCAAGAATAAGCTCCGGATTCCAGGAGACTACCGATTCAAGAGAAACCGGAGACATCCCACCCTGTCCTTTTGCAGGAACGGTTGCAACATTCTCACCACCACAAAGGGTTATGAGCTGGGCACATGCTGTTCCTGCAGGATCAGTCTTTAACCCATCCGGACCCTCAGCATAATAAACCCTGACTCTCTCTTCGGTTGGGATCTTTTTCACCGTTGAATTTACTTTTTGAAAGAGCTCGTCATAATATCTGATGAGATCCGCTGCCTGCTCTTCTTTACCAAAGAGTTGACCGAGAAACTCAATTTCAGAGCTGTATGATAAGACATCAGTCGCATCAGAAACGGCAACGACTGGAATTGGATAGAGTTTCTGTTCCAAATCCTCAATCTTGGTGTTAGGGTTTATTCCGGGAGCAAAGGCAAAGAGAATAATATCCGGATTCATTGAGAGGAATGTTTCATAATTCAGCGTATTTCCGGCCTGCTGACCACCTACATTTGGAAGAGATTTGTATTTCGCATCCATGTATTTCGTCTTAGAAAAGTCCCAATTCGTTCCAATCAGAACATCCGGAGAGAGCATATATGTCGCAAACGTAATCGGAGGATTGGTTCCCAGTACCGTGTTTATTTCAGTTGGAATAGTGACCTCTCTGCCACACATATCCGTGATGGTCCTCGTATCATCAGCAAAAACACAGGGACCTGCACAAATCCCCATTAACAGGATAAGTAAAAATCCTTTCAACCATATTTGTTTCATGAAATTACCCCATTGAGATTAAAATTAAATAAAATGTTTAAACTTTAACCTTCAAACAAATTTTTGAATTTTCCCATTAATAAAATTTTATTTTCATCATTATGTAATGATAAATGACTTACAATTCGAACTAATTATTGATTCAAACTTATCAACCGGGATCTCATAAAAAATAGGATATTCTTTGTTCAATTGTAAAAATATTAATATAAAGGAAAATTTTTCAGAGATCTAATAATTTACACACAAATATCTGTCTGAACGAAAAAATGATAGGATCCCATAGAGATCCTGCTGAAAATAAAAATTCACATATGTGTCTAAAAACGGATTTTTTGAGAGATTCAAAAAAAACAGCGCAGAAAAAATGATTGTTTTGATCTGACAGGGAAATGGTAAGGATACTTACAAGAATAACATAAAGGGAAGGATTAAAAAAGGTGAAAAAAAGTAAAAAGATGGGGAGGCTACTGAGATTTATCCGGAGACCACCACATAACCACGGCATGGTTTGTCTCGGTAAAAAACCCATCTTCAGGAATTTCCTTTTCAATCATTTCCATTATCCGTTTTGCAACCTCATTGTCAACTTCTTTAAACCGCCCGATAAAACCGGCAGTCATACGAAGTCTCTCCTGTGGTGAGGTGGAATTTGTAAATGAATAATGATCAACCTTGCATAACCGGCCCCATTCCCGGACAATCACATAGGCAAAATAATCTGCATCAGGTTCGAATTCTCCCCGGTATGGCACTCCGACAATCTCTTCGTATACCTTTTTCACAAAATTGGATCTTCCCGCAGGCTGGATAATAACACAATATTTCCGGGCAGCATTCTCCATCCGTATGATATGTTCTTTCAGGTCAGGAATCATCCAGAGAAAATGGGAACAGACAACAAGATCATACGAATCAGCAAGTTCTGAATCGTTCATCTTTGTCCAGTCGGCCTGGATTATCTTCACATTTGAACATCCGCTATCATCAAGGTTTTTCTGCAGATGTGCAATATTTTGCGGATTAGTATCGATACAGGTAATTGACCGGACTTTTTTTGAGAGCGGAATGGTAAGTGTCCCAGGGCCAGGTCCGATTTCAAGGACATCCATAGAATTGTCCAGTATTGAGTCGATTATTTCAACCGGTTTTCTACCAAACTCATAATCATTTGTTTGAACCCGTTTTGAAAAGTCACCTGCAGAACTTTTGAAATAATCCGGGTCAAAAGTCACTTTTGACCTGCCTGCCCGCTCACTCCGGATAGCCTGCCTTGCATCTTCCCAATTTATTGAATACTTTAAATCGCGATTACTCATCACCCATAATTTCTACTCATGAGAGAAAAATTTAACTATTTGTTAATGTAACGTATTTTTTGTTTACCTTACAAAAACCTAAATCCCGGTTAATTTGTCCGGACTCTTTTATCCGGTTTGCCGTTCACTATGGTTTTTCATACGATGTCTGTAATGTCAGATCGCCTCATGAAAAAGGAACCGATGAGGAAAGTTTAGGGCATATTCGTTCCGAGGCATTTAGTGAACGGAATTTGTTCGAGTCATTTACAGAAGCCCAAGACTGGCTCATCGAATCCCTACACCGAATCAACCAAAACCATGTCTATCGCCGTGAATTACCTCCAGAAGAAGGAATGGTACGAGAACAGGAAAAAATGAAACCATTACCCACACTGGAGGGGTGAGTGTAAGGGAGGGGAGCGAAGCCTCCCTTCCTTATCTTTATGTTAGCGATTCTTTTTTCTATTAGGAATATGACATTCAACTTAGGGCTGGTCAAAAAGTAATGGTCCTACCTGGTCAATATTGAATGGTAAAAAACAAGGTGTGAGATTAGAGATTACAAGACATCTGACGAAGTTATTTCCCCTTCTGATACAGCCATGCAGAACCAGATCTATGCCTTTGGAATGAAAATTCTTGGAAAACCGGTTTTTTGGATCGATTGCATATGTCGAGGATGCCAAGGTTGATCTGGTCCCGGTCTGCCCGGAAGAAGTTGACCGTGTCCGGGGAATTGTTAAAGGAATAATTGATGAGATAACCAAAGGAAAGATTCCGGCAAGGCCCGGGAAGCAGTGTGAGCGGTGTGATTATTTCCAGTTGTGCCGGTATCGGTGAAATAATTATTACTTATTTGGTCAATTTTTTAAATTTCGTTTGACAAATCTGTCCAATTCAGGGAGGTCATGCTCAATAATGATCCAAATTCTTGGTATATTGATCTCTGTATATTGATGAACCAAAATGTTTCGAAGTCCGGAAATATCCTGCCAGGGAATTTTTTGGTTCGGTTGTTTTAATCTCATCAGATAATCTTTGAGTTGATTCTGTAAGAATCTGTAATTTCCTGACTACTGCATCCTGAGTTTTTTCGTCAGACAGGAAAAAATCATACCCTTCCTGGGTATATTCCAGAATTTTTTCGATGTATTCATTCATGAGGGTAAGATAATACCGGTCATCTTTCATAATGGAATTGCCTCCTGCATAATGGCATCCTTAATATACCAATGAAGACAAGCCGGTTCTACAAGATCAACCTTTATATTCAGGAGTTCTTCCAATTCACGGATAAGTGCTGCCTGTTCGAGAAGACTTTTGTCTGGGTCAATATCAGCAAGGAGATCAAGATCACTATCCGGTTTTTGTTCTCCCCTGATAAATGAACCGAAAATCCTGATATTATGTGCTCCATGAGATAGTGCAATTGCGACTATTTTATCCCGGACAGCCTGAATATCTGCTAATTCCTTTACTCTCTGAATATCTGCCATGGTATTATGTGATGGTTAAAGAAAAATACTAGTATTTCTTATTCGATCGTTTCCTTTTTTCCTGGATAGTTATGATGGATTATATCCCTTTTATACTCTTTATGGTTTCTTATAGTAAAACCATCTGATTCGAATCAATCAGTTTATTAATCCTGAAAAATTATCGGGTTCATCCTTATCAGTTGTGAATGAAAAATAATAAAAATTAAGGACCAAAGAATAATGAATTACCTAATTTACCATTTACCGGAACGGTAATGTCACCCTTTACTACCTGACTTTGTGAGAGATTATTCCTTGCCCATAAGGATACGGTGTACATTCCCGGATTGGAATACGTGTGGTCGACTGAGTTTCCGGAACCGCTCGTTCCATCACCGAAGTCCCATTTCCACATTTCCGATCTACCCCATGATTCATCTTTGAAATGGACTGAATTTCCGTTGATATGCGTAGCGGAAAATGCTGCAATTACAACGCCCGGAAGTGGTTCATTATTAACTGGTATAACACAAGAATTCATCTCACAGATCGGTTCATTTATCATAAACGCTTGATTCGGGGTGGAAAAAGGGAGATTGATGGAAAGATACTCTATCTATTTGAAGATAAAGATCTGGAACTTGAGGAGAACAAGACACTTTTTGAACTTAAGTTCTTCTGGAATGTCCATTTGACAAAACGTCTAATTCCATCATAAAAGGGCTTTCGGAGGAATCTTTTCTTTGGAGAAGAAAGGAGATATTTGGGGAGATTTCAGGGTGACTCTGAAGAGAGCGTTCAGACCACCTGAATAGTTACAATTTATTTACAATTATACCGGAAGACCCGAACTCACCTGTTCTTCTGACACAGAAAATGTATCGCCGGTTATCGTATTGCGATACGGCCCGGTTACCGTTACTGCTCCGACGGTTGTATCTGTCGGATATGGGACGGTAAATATCCCGTTCACACTGGTTGTCAGGTAGACAAATTCACGACCTGTGTTGGTCCTGACTGGTAATTCAAGCATCCCTTCTCCGGGAATTTTTGCTCCCTTAACATACTCAAATATCTTGACATACCGGAGATCAGGCATATCTGCAGGGGTGGTCCTAGTATCTGACTCATATATCAGACGGTAATGCTGAAGGGAACTGACCGGACTTACCGGATCAGTATAAACAAAATTTGCCAGGATAACACCATACCCGGGATTTGTGGAGGCATTGAATGATTCCACCCTTTTTCTTCCATCCATGTAACTTGTTTTATTCGCTTCAATGATAACCGGTATGGAAATTCCTGATTTTTCTGGCTTCATGTATGTAAAGAAATACACCTCACCGGGCTCAACATAAGAACCATCAAAGTTATGCAGTCTCGATACCATGGAATGATAATAGTCATCGGTGAGTATTGAATAATTCACACCGGTCTTTCCATCCTGATTTGGAAACAGGAATTGTTTTTGGTACGGATCTATTCCGACTTCCGGATTATCCCAGATTGAAATCGCATTCAGGTATCCGGTGTCCATATCAATATCAGTAATGACATACCGGGTGTTCAGATTGTCCAGTATCTGGTCTGCTTCACTCTCATTTTGGGCAAGTAAAAACCGGGCAGAACCATTCGGCCCGTCCACTCCATATTGGAAAGGATTCGCATTTGGTATCCGTTTACCAAGGAGCGTAATGATATGACCATAATCCCACCATGACATCACCCCGTACGCATTATCCGGATAGGTGAAGTTTTCTTTCTCATATATGGCTAAATAATCAATTCCCGGATCAGGAGTATTTTTTTCAAGCCATTCGGTAGCCATTCTCCAGTCCTGATTGAGCCGGTATCCTCCGGACTTTAGATCCATACCAATCGCAGCAAATGAAAAAAGCAGAACTGATAATAATACAAACCCGAGGAAGATGTATGAAAAAGCCTGCACTCGAGAAAAATCACCCTGATTTCGAGTTGAGGAGTGTTTTCCTTTTCCTTTTTCTAATTTTTTCTTTGTATCCGGTGTCTTCTGTTCACCTGCATCCGGATTTTCCGGTTTTGCCGCACCGGGTAATTTTATCAGATCAAGAGCAAATCCAACCGCAATACCTCCGAGAATTGCAACCGGAACGGCCAGATAATATTCGTACCTGATGTGCTGACTGGTTGCATACAGGATTACTATGGACCAGAGAAGGGTAAATGCATGGGAAGGACAGAGTTCTTTTCTAATCCGCCATGCCAGAACGATAAGCCCCAGACAAAACAGAACCAGGGAATAATTGAACGTTCTCCATGCATCTTCCCATTCCCAGGGCCGGGCTTCACGGATGGTCTGCCAGTGAATATCACTTGAGCCAAAAAAGCCCACGGCGTTTGATAACAGGTACTGAAACAGATCCGGCATGAGTGCTGCAAGGCTTACAATACCAAGGACCGTAACGCCCAGAATCGCTCCGACATAATACCACACCGGTTTTTCCCGTAATGCATACGAAAATGAAAACAGCAGAACATTTGCAATAATCAATAGGGAATATGCAATTGGATGGCCGGTCGTGTAATAATTAAGACCCCCCTCTGCATGTATCCCGATAATAAAAAATCCGATTATGGCAACAAGAAAAGTAACCGTATTAATGAGCAGGGCTGAAGCACCATAATGACCGATGGATCGCTGGATGATAAACCAGATAGGAGTAAAGATCCCAACGAGAAGGGCAAACAAGAGCATCGTCGGCATCAGGGCAAGACCTAATGTATAAGAAATACCGCACAAAACACCAAGCAGTGCAGGGATCTTCCAGGTCTCCCGGTTTTTTATATCGACCGGATGCCGCCTGCAGTACATCAGTGCGAGGATATAACACAGACAGAAAAGTGTGCTAAAAAAAACTTCTCCGGCATGGTGATCCAGGTACCCGTAAAATGACCGGCTGAAAAACTGACCTGGCATAATGGCGATGAAAAATGCAGCAAATAGTCCAGCCTTCCAGTCAGCAATCCGGCTTACCAGAAGATATACTATCGGGACTAAAAGTGCAGCCAATACACAGGGTAAAAAGAGAGAGACAGAAATTATTTCCGGTCTCGTAACTGCTCCGGCAAGAAGGCAGATCGTAGCGCCAAGAAAGGGAAAGAGCGGTCCCCAATGCATCTGCTGACCATAGGGGAAATAGGTCATCGGATCAAACCATGGGACATTCGGATAATTGGCTATTACCTGTTCTATCCGCCTGAGCTGGTAGGTCGGATCATCCATTCCCACAAACATCAGAACGTCGATGTTTCCAAGAAAAGCAGGAGTCGTCCGGATATAAAAAGATAAAAGAACCAAAAGAGCGAGAATTCCTCCGATAATTATCGAAGATCTCTTTAATAGATTATGATTATTCATACCATCTTCTAAACAGCATATGAGTCTGGAGTGATAAAAATCTGCTTGAAGAGGTAATTTTTTCAGCTTCCGGATATTCGCCAATCTTTTTTTTTGAGAGTTTTTATCAGGTATACGCAACCATCACGCCGTACATCTCGTACCAGTATGGGAAAATAACCCGTGAAAATCCTGCATTTATGAGTTCTTTTCTGACATAATCCGGACTATATCCTTTGATCATCGGTTCAAGTGGCTTTAACATGAGATCTGTTTCTGCTTCACTCATCCCATTCTGAATCATCTGTTCCCTCCAATGGGAGACATACAATTCAAATTCCCACTTGTCCAGCGGCTCAAAAATATCTCCATATGCAAATACTCCGCCGGGGGATATTCTCTCTCGGATACGATGAAGAATTTCCGGAATCTTTTCCCGTGGGAGAGCAAACAGGCATTGTGTCAGAACAACTGCATCAAATGTTCCATCCGGAATATCCTTTGTTATATCACTGGTGCAGAACCGGACATCAGAGAGTTCGGGTTTTTTTTGTGCAACAGCCATCATGTCCGGATTAATATCTGAGCAGACTATCTGTGTATCGTTAAACTCCCGCCGAATCAGTTGGGTCAGAAAGCCGGTCCCAGATGCGAGTTCAAGAATTGATTTCGTCTGCTTTGGAATAAACTCAATCACCGTTGAAAAAAACGTATCATAATGGGGAAGTGCCATCCGTTCAAGTTCGTCGTACCTTTCCGGTAACTCCAGTTGGTACTGAAAATTATTCATACTCTATTTGGGACATGGCTCTTTATCAAAGGAATGAATCAAACCAGAAAAATACCCATTCGGTATTCTATATATTCCGGCTTTATCACAATTGTTAAAACGAAATTTCGCTACATTTTAATCTCATCCGGATACTAATTTTTCTGCCCGCCGAAACTCCGGATACATTATTCTTTTTCCTCAAAATCCGGAATCACCGGTGGGAGAGGTAGTACCATGATTACCATACCCGGATATCTCTTTATACCTGACCGGAAAGGCCGGTCAATGTTTCAAGCACGAAAAAAACCTTCGAATTCCAGAAAAGATGAAGTGTCCCCCACCGCTGAGTTCGCCGCCAAGCTGATCACACGAGGGGAACAATCATACATTATTCTGGCACGTAAAAAAGATACCTGCAGCCTATTTACCCTGAAGGCCCTGTCGGACTGTGCTATGAGGTATCTATGACCACTCCTCCGGCTTACCTGACAGTGAGGATAACTCCCCATGCTGCACGGCTCTTTTTACAGCACCAGGGATATTTTACCGTCCATGTGACGAAATCAACACTTCCCATAGACTTTCTCGCGTGGAAAGAGCGAAATGAACTACTCTTTGTGCATGTTCTTTCTTCCCGGACAAAACAGGGCACACCATCATATCGTAATCTGGTCGGTGATCTTTGCAGCCTTGTCAGGAAGAACCCTCTTCCCGGAGAGATGCAACTGATGGTATATTCGGGCTGTTCCTGGAACCGGTTTCGGGTATTGTCTGGTGGTATCTATGCCATGTCCGGAGAGTGTACATGACATCGGACCAAAAGCAGAATATTCTTTCTGCGTTACGTATCCTCTCAAAACCGGGACAGGTTGTTGAGACGAGGATTATTACCGGAGAAGGAATCGGTTCAGGTTACTATGATAATCCGGAAAAATTAGCCGATGCAGCGGCCATTCTTGATACAAATTCGCAGATCAAAGGGATATACATCACCCTGAACGAGGTAAACCCGGCACTTTTGGCACGACGTGCAAACCGGGTTTTGATGAGGCTTTCAAAGAAGGATGCTACAACGGCAGACCAGGATATTACGCAAAGATTGTGGCTGCCGATAGATATTGATCCCCGCAGGCCTTCCGGAGTCTCATCTTCTGATCCCGAGCACGAAGCAAGTCTTCTTAAAGCCGGGAAGATTGCTGCATATCTTACGTCGGTTGGATGGCCAGAGCCACTCATAGCCGATTCAGGTAACGGTGCACATCTTCTGTACAGGATTAGTCTTCCCAATGATGCACAGAGCCGTGACTGTATCAAAAAATGTCTTGAATCACTTGATATTCTCTCATGTAAGACAGCTTTGGAGATAGATCCAGATCCGGCGACATAATTTTTCAACTTTCCGTAATATCAATTATGTCTCATACATAAACCTTGAGATACCTCTCCCACTCTATTCTACTACTCGTACGCGCTAATGTGTCACTATAGTGGTCTAAACTAAAAACATTGAAGCTTCGTATAGCCTCTAGAGAAAAAAGGAAGAATTACGAGTTTTTCCTGATTTTTTACCGATAGCCAGTAGTACCTAACCCTCCATCTGGTCATTTATCCGAAGATAAGACCCTATTGAATTTCTGAAAATTTCAAGGTGAGAGTTTCGTTATTGTTGCGGCTTTTGCCAAGGTGCCGCAGTGATCTTTCTAATTTATCCCATCGTTTCTTAACGTTGCCTGTGCCAAATAAATTTTGATTCAATATGCTCAAAAACTCCAATCCTTTCTCTGAAAATACTTTTGACCATAGCATCGGAGTATATTTTCCTTTATCATTTTTTCGAGTCGTAGATACAATCCAGGTAAACAGATCTCTGCTAATAATAAACCGTAGCAACATGGAATAAATGTGAATAAACGCCATTGGTTCATTATTGAGTAACATTTTTCCAAGGTCGTAATCCCCTTTCAATTCCTTGAAAATAAGTTCAATCACCCAGCGAAATCGGTATAACTCATAAATATCATCAGCAGAAAAAACCTCTTTCCCGAGATTTGTGATGTAGAGATGCCATTTTTCAGTGAGAGGATTCCAAGAACAAATTACCCTGAATTCTTGAAATATTGGAGTTTTAATTTTGTTAATATGCTTGTCTCCAATATGAAATGAACAGATGAGATCATAAACACCTTTCTTTGGCATTCTATCTAAAAAATCATCACCATTTATGCTTTTAAAGCAATTATGATCTACAATTGATGTTATTTCTGGAGGGCCTGAATTGATTGAAACAACCTTAAAAACGGCATTGCTTTTTACTCTACTAACAAAAAAACCTCCATATTCTTGAATTTTAGAAAATGTTTTCAGAGAATAGTATCCCAGATCGTTAATCAGGAGAATATTTTCAACATCAGGTCCAATTTTTAGCATCTTAGAGTCATGAACTCTTTCTGTTGTAATTATTGCATTTTTTACAGAATGGTAAACAACACTGTAAACTGCATGGATCTTTAATCCTGCAGAATCGTCACGGGAACGTGCTGCGGGATGCAAATCGTAGAGATTTTTACTAATTCGAATAATGCTGCTGTCTTGAACTAAAATATCTTTGAAATCCTCAACAATTCCCTTTAAATGAGCAGGGGACTGATGAACTATTTGATCGATATAATGATCCATCAGGGATTTCAAAAAATCTACTAATTTATAATTAAACCGTTTCCTGAAACTTTGGTTACGAATTGAGGTTTCAATCTTTGGATTATCATCAAGATCAACATAATGACGATGAATCTCCTCTAATGTGGGTTTCAGATGACTGCTGACTCCAAAAATGAGGGAAAATATCAAAAGGACAGGATCGAGTTTCCGTTTTCTCTGCATAAATCCTGTTTCCCGAGCTTTTTTTTCTATAAAATCAAAGGTAAATTTCTGAAATACCCAAGATTTTAGGTTTTTTTGACCCTTAGAAGAAGGCTTCTTCATATTCTTTAGGTCGCCCGACGGTGCTCACCGTAGGGCGGCGCCGAAAATATATAAATGTATCGATTTGAGGTTGGAATTGTATTCTTGCTTAGTAACACTGATTTTTGCTTAGTTAGGTATCAGGCCATAAAGCTGTCTTACATGGATATTCTCTTTACCGACGAGGAGAATACGGTTGACACGGCCAATTTTAATGCCGCCCGGATTTGGAAACTCTACGGCACAACGTCAAGAAAGGGGGATTATACCTCTTCTCGTCCTCACCGGCGGTCAGCACTATTGACGGTTCCTGAAACAATCGGGATAGTGCCGGAGGATCTGTTAAACAGACTTGCAACTCTTTACCCGGACGAGCCAAAAGAGACGAAGAAGCAGAATTTGAGGTGCCCGGAAGATCTTGGAGCATGGCTTTCCGGCCATGGTATCGGGTTTTCAAAAAAAGCATATCATGACGGAACACTCTATATCTTTGACCAGTGCCCGTTTTCTGATGCTCACCAGGACGGTGCATATGCCATCCAGTTTGGTTCAGGGGCTGTTTTTGCCGGATGTCACCATGATTCCTGCGGAGGTGGAGTTCAGCGGTGGAAAGAACTGCAAAGACGTTTTGACGGTGATGATACAGAGCAGCGTCTTAAAAAACTCAGGAGTGACCGTATCCGTGAAAAGGCTGCATCCTCCGGACTCATACAAAATCAGCCGGACCCACGTGTTAAAACCGAAGCAGAACGGATTCTCCGGGAGAGTTCACCTATCCGGTACATGCTTGATGCATTTTCACAGGATCATGAAGGTGACACGGTTGTAGCGGAATGTCTGCTCATGTCACTTGCATCACGTGCGGTTATCAATTCTAAAGGGCTTCATGTCTCCATTACCGGAGAGTCCGGAAAAGGAAAGTCACATACAATTGATACGATGCTCAGTCTCGTGCCAGAAGAACTCCGGATAGACGGGCGGATGAGTGACAAAGCTCTTTTTTATATCAGCGATTTAAAACCCGGGTCGATAATTGCCCTTGATGATGTGAGTCTTTCAGATCAGATGCAGGAGATTTTGAAAGGAGTTACCACGTCTTTTCAGCGTCCGTTCAGGTACAGGACCGTAAGCAAGGACAGAACCGGGATGACCTGCACGATTCCGGAACGGTGTGTCTGGTGGATTACAAAAGTTGAAGGAGCAGGAGACGACCAGGTGTTTAACCGGATGCTGACCTGCTGGATTGATGACAGCGAAGAACTGGACCAGCGGGTGCTTGCACGAACCCTTTCCGATGCTTCGCGGGTTCCGATGAAAAATGCCAAAGTACGGGATGAAGTGCAAATTATCCGGCAGATATGGCGGATGATTACTCCATGCTGGGTTGTGATACCCTTTGCAGAAGAGATACATTTCCAGTCGGCTGCGAACCGGAGAAATCCGGACATGCTACTTGATCTAATCAAGACAAAAGCGATTTTAAACCAGTTTCAGCGTGAGCGATCGGAAGTGGACGGGATGCCGTGTGTGACTGCCACGGTTGATGATTTTTATGCGGCTGCACGGCTGTTTGATGCCCTGAACGGTGATACCGGAGGGCAGATAACAAAACTTACCAAACGTGAAGCATCGCTGATTGCTGCTATCCAGTCATTACAGCTTACCGAGATGACGATTTCGGATCTGCAGAAGGTGACCGGATGGCCGAATTCATCAATTCACAAACTTCTGAATGGGTATCAGTCAAGAGGAAGCCAGTACTCCGGACTGCTTGAGAAATGTCCGGCGATTTCATTTCATGAACAGTCGGTGACCACGGGTGAGAATGGGCAGATGGTCCAGCGGAGGATGAAAGTTTTTGTCTGGGACCAGTATTTGTATGAAGCCTGGGTTTCTTCAGGAGCGGTGTCACTTCGGTCCGGAACCGATGATTCAAAGAGAAATTCAGATTCAGATTCAGATGGAACCGACCCGGATTTAGGCCCTGGATATGCTAAACCTGATGAGAAAATTTCGTGCCCATCAGGCGATGATGGAGAGGAACAGGATTCCAATCTGGCAGGTGGTGATGACCGGTCATGCACAAGCGATGGTGATGGGTCATATGAAGCAGTGGCGGAAAAAGAGGGCCAAAGCTGCAGAAGTGAAGCGGCTGCTTCAATGACAATTCCAAAGAATTGCCCGGATAATCAATCTGTACCAAATATTCTTAGAGATCTTAGTGAGTTTGAAGCAGAAGGTGAACTCACAAGAAAGAAGGAATTCATCCCTGAAGATGAACGATTATGTGACTATGAACCCGCTGTTGCAGAACAGGAGTTCGAAAACCTAACAAAGTGCCCTCCAACATCAATTCAGGATGATTTTTCCGGGCGGATTGGTGCTTCACAGATGCAGCAGAATGCTTCACTGCAGATATCAGAGGTAGATCCCCATGATTTTTCCCGGCTTGACGGGTGGCCGTCAATGAAGGTCTGTGCGGTTTGTGGGAGGAAACCGACTGCTTTTCGCCGGAAGAATCAAAATAACCAGAATACGCCGGATAATCCGGATGTGTTTTTGTGTGAAGGGTGTTACAACCGGGCGGTGAGCAGGTATATTGCCAGGCTGATTCCTCTTCCGGGAGTGATTGATACGAGTCAGATGACGAGAATGGAACCGGGATCACGGTGTTCACTCTGTAACCTTCTTCCAATTGCCTGGTATGACAAAGAACGACAGATTGGTCTTTGTGATTCGTGTTATGAGCGGGAATGTAAGAGAAAAAGGAGGGAGGAGGAATGAGCCGACCATTTATCAATGATTGCAGTATTAAGTGTTGTAAGCATCTTATCTGGGTTACCTATCAGTGGAAGAAGGATCCAAATAAGTCCGGACGGAGGAGAATTTGTGCACTGGCTAACCGGCCGCCTTCCTACCTTCTGAACTGTCCGCTGGAGGATGAGTAGATGGGATTTGTTGTCCGTTCTGAAAAGCCGGCACAAAGCCAGGGGAAACGGATTTTTGATAGAATCGGCAGGATGTTTTTGTCAGGCGAGTGTCTTAAGATTGGGATTGACGGGGCCGGAGTGTATGATATCAGCGTAAACGGGGCAGGTATTGTTCTTTTAGGTCTTGGAGAGGCTGATGTATTTGATGGCGGGTCTGCTCTCTCATCCGGAACGGCCTGGCTTTCACCGAGCAGAAAAGGGTTTTACTTTTCTATCCGGGGCCGGACGTTTGTAACTCCTGCAGATCGTGTGAGGAAAGTGCTTGAAGGTGTTCACCGGAAAGCTCCGGTTTTCCTGGTGCATAAAACAGCGGCTCCGGAGGCAGGCAAGGATACATCAGATTGATCCTTTCCAGAGCTATTTCACCATAAGGAATGAGATTTGAGGTGTTTTCCCATATGCAATGAAATGGTATATCCTTCCCCCTTCTACCTTATTGTGCCGGTGTGCACACGGGCAAGGGGTAATTCGAACATGGGGGATTTTGTTTCAAAATCAGTTGTGAAAAGTGCAGAACGGGTTCTTGCAACTCCGTTTGCCAGTAAGGATGCGATGAATACTATCATCAGTGATGTTATCACTGAAAATCCGTGGGGGTGTACATCTTACGAGTCCGGTGGAGAGACAATCGCCGGAGTGCAGAAGAGTTCGGAGTATTATACCGGAACAGTTGTGTACGAGAATGTCGAAGGCAAACAGGTCGGGAGAATTTCAGTCAGATCTTCCAGTTCCGGAGCGTTTGATACCAATATCTCGACCATTCTCGCCAATACGGCAATCAGCTCGGCGATGGGCGGAACCGGGTCTCATGACAGTTCAGAAGACGGCTATAGTGTAACTCTTAAATGTCACACCGCTTCCGGAGAACTTTACAATGTGACTTTCAAGCGTGACAAGGTTACGGTTTCCAGTTATGAGTCAGATACTATCCTGACCACGATTGAAACCTGGGCAGATACTGTGTCAGGTCTGGCCTGATCCGGTTCAATAGGGGAGCGAATATGAACAGGATTTTTCTTATTCCTGGTTTCATCATCCTCCTTCTCATCTTCGGGGCCGGTTGTGCAGACGAGATCTCATCGTCGATTGTGTGTGATGGTGCAACATGGGTCTCTTCGTCCGTCCTTGGACCAGATTCAGCGTACGCCAGCAGTTTTTTCACGACGGATCTTACATCGCTTGTGAGATCCCTGCAGCTTGACGACTCTCTGAAGGTGCTTACCTCCGGAGAGTCGTCAGGACCGATGGGAATTGATGAGTATGCAGAGCAGGAATCCGGGGAATCGGGGGACTCTTCCGGATGCCTGTTTTCTCTTCCGGGTAATGAATCTGTCCGGAAGAGTGAGATACTCACGTCCGGTCTTTTGTCCGGGGGCAAGTTTGTGTCTTCCCGGGATATTGCGGATGCTCTTCTCGCAGAGTATGTTGTGAACGGGTCCGGGCTGTTTCTGACAAGGGCAGTGTCAGATGACGGGAATCGGACGATGAAGTTTGGTTCTGATGTTTCCGGAGTGATGAATGTGACTGAGAGGATGGTGCTTGGCGATGTTAGTTGAACTGGTTTTGCTTGCGATATCTGTGATGAATTGTGTCGGGACCGTCGGAATTTGGCTCCGGTATGTCCGGGAATTCCGGGGGGTTGTGCAAATGGTCCGGGTGAGTGAAGAGGGGGATGTGGAGGTGAGGGGGATGAGATAGAGAAGGGTAAAGGAGGGAGAAGCGAATTAATAAGGGCATAGTATTTGCGCAAAAAGCAATTCAAATCATTGTCAAAAATCCCTACCTAGGGCTATTGCAATCATTTGCATATACATTCATAATTTTTCCGGATTTCCTGAAATAACACTTCCTGGATTTTTTGAGTTTTGAGTATCAATTCAGTTAATGAAAATGGGATTCCCAAATTTCACTAATGAACCGATACAGAATCATAGTAAGTTCAGAATAGGTATCTTTGATTTTTTTGTATTCGATGATTTCATATTCAAATCCGGGATTTTCAACCTTTAATGATCCCTTCATTACTCCTCCAAAACTATTTCGAATATTTTCCTGAAGACCTTCCTCAACGAGAACGACAACATGTGGTTTTTTTCTTTCCCGGATCATGGTGTATTCCATCGTTACCGATTGAGAGAGATGATGAGGATCGGTCTCTTTTGGAAAAGGAAAAACCAGTATATGAATATGACTATCTTCAATGAGAAGTTCTGAAACCGAATAATCACGAATGGATTTTTCAGGGTGAAAGCGCGAAAGATCTTTTTCAAGATTTTCAGAGATTCTGGCATCATATCCTAATATATCGTGAAGATAATGCTGAAGATTTGTCAGTTCTTTTTTATGATCTTCAAAAAATGAACCAAAGATACCTACCCTGGTTTTTTGTTTGAGAATGGCTAATTCTTCAAACCGTCTTTGATTCATTGTTAATTATAACAGGTTCTTTATAGAAATGAGAGTTTTGGTTTTAACAAAGTTAGTATATACTAACTGATCAATTGTATGTTAAGATATTAGTCAGATATATCTAACCGAGGTGGCGTGATGGTATTGGATGAGAGAGTGGTGAAACAGTATAACAATATGCTTCCCCAAGAGATCCGTCTTCCGGCGATGGCTCTTAAGGATGAAAAACATTGGGCGGTTTTTCTCTATCTTATGGAAACAGGAGAGAAAAGATTTGGTGAGATAGGGAATGAATTCCATTACAATAGTAATAATGATCTTTATCCGGTCCTGAAAGATCTGGTTGAAGGGGGCCTTGTACGTCGATATCTGAAAGAAGGGGATGAAAAGACTGACAAAAGGGCAACCTGGTATAATGTTACCGACCTTGGCAGAAAGTATCTCGAAATCCTTGAACGGTTAATTCTGCCCGGACCTGTTCCAGAAAATAAAAAAGGTAAAATGGTGATCAAAGCGACCGGACCATATATTGAGAGTACGACTTATCACCTGGAATATCAGAAGAAAAACATCGGAGCGATATATTAGAGATGACATTATGACAAAAGAACCTATATCAAATATAATTCTTTCACGATATTGTAATTCAGTAAATATTCAAGCAAGTAATAATGATATGGCTCTTGATTTCATGGAACTTCCGGGTATTCCACGGGATGGAAAACAGGTTGTCGAGGGGGTCAGAGTGTACATGACCCATGAGCATGCCAGGCTTATGGCTAATGCCATCTTATCTACCCTTCAAGATAGAAATAATGAAAATAACAAAGATAAATTATAGATCTTGATTTTTGAATTCAGATTTCGAACTTTTTTATCCAGATTAATCCCTTTGAAATAGAGAAATGATTACCAGATTTAAGACAAAATAAGGAACAAAAGGAATCCTAAATATCCGGTAGAAGAACTAATATTTAATCAAGTAAATCAACTTCAGATAAGGATATAGATGATAAAGGAACCATTATCCAATTTGTGGATGTGGTTTTCGTTCGTAATAGAGGAAACATATGAAAGAAAGTAGATTTGTATCTCCTCCAGGTGCCTTAAAAAAATCAGATAAAAAGGTACGAGTTACTGAGGAAGATATGAAAGAAGGAGAAGTTAGGTTTCAGCGACTTAGTAAGAAACTAGATGTTACTCCTATTGACGAAAATACTCTTGAAGTGATTCGGGCGAGAAAGAAAAAGGAATCACATTCATCTTCTATTACTCAATCATAATTTTCCCTTCTCACAATCTTTTCTACAACTTTCAGGATTTTCAGACCTTCAGGGTATGAATTTTATGTTGTATTTCAACCGTCGAGAGAGACGGATCTTCGTCTTCTAATTCTCCAACCCAGTCGAAGGAAAATTTCTTTTCTGATTGTTGCTACTCTTTGTATAATTCTTCAATATATTGAAGAGCCCGCTCCCGGAGATCCTGTGGAAGATTTTGAATAACTGATTCCACTTGATCAATAGGTATCATATTTTCATAGAGTAATTGAAGATTCGAGGTAATATGGTATCTTTGGATCTGATATATCATCTTCATGAAAGTTCAATCAAAGAACGTGATATTAGGCATATTTTCAGCATTGTTTGAATATATCCTTGATCCGGATATCAGATATATGAAAAAGAGATATGTGAGTCCGGAAGAGTGAGATTCTCACGTCCGGTCTTTTGTCCGGGGGGAAGTTCGTGTCTTCCCGGTCGATACGGGATGCTCTTTTAGCAGCGTATGTTGTGAACGGGTCCGGGCTGTTTCTGACGAGAGCGGAGTCAGATGACCGGAACCGAACGATGAGGTTTGGTTCTGATGTTTCCGGAGTGATGAATGTGACTTTGAGGATGGTGCTCGGGTGATAGAGACTGAACTCATTTTTTCCGGGGTGTCTCTTGGTATTTCAGTCGTGAATTGTATTGGGATTGCCGGAGTGTGGGTCAGATATGTCCGGGACCTCCGGGGAGTCGTGCAAATGGTCCGGGTGAGTGAAGAGGGGGATGAGATAGAGGAGGGGGTAAAAGATTTCTGGGGTATTATAGACAGAAGATTGTAATGGCTTGACCCCGAGTAGTTCATCCATTAGTGCTCATGTTAGCGATTAGGGTGGAAAAGGGTATCCCCTTCATTCTATTCTACAATTTTCCATATAAATAAATTTTATGCAAATTATATTACAACTAAAACTTAAATGATAATATACCAATATCACCTTGACATATAAATGCTCCCCAAAAATAGGGATGATTTGTTCGCGATTTAATCAGTAATTGAGCATTCCTTAAAGCTTCACTACGGCCCTTTCCAGATTGTAATTCACGATAATAATGTATCATCAATTCTTGTGTCTCTTGATCCGGCACATTCCATAAACTCATAATCAATGTTCTTGCTCCTGCAATAGAAAATGAATAGCGAAACCCGAAAACACCTTCCCCAGTTTTAATTTCACCCAATCCAGTTTGACAAGCAGATAGGTTAACCAATTCTGTATCAATGAGGTCGATTCCAGTGATATCTTCAGCAGTTAATATGCCGTCTTCTGCTTCCGGTGGAAGTAAACCTCCATTTAACCATGTTTCTGCCCCTGCAAATGCTAATCCAGACCTTATAAGAGGATTTTTTGCTTCACTGATAGTTTGAATTTTATCATAAGGATCAGGCGATCTCATCTCAAATTGTATTGATCTGTCAGAAAAATTATTACAATCAATATCGCAATCACCAAAAAAGAAACCATGAGTTGCAAGATGAATAATTGAGGGAGAACTACAATATTTTATTTTACTTTCTAGAGCATTTTTATCTAAATACGGAATAGTATTTAGAATTGAGGAGATTTCTATTCCTTCTTTTTGTGTTCCTGGAAGGGGAGCAAATATTTCGTCTCTCATTAATAAACTGTTTTTTAACTCAGATAGGCTTAAATTGAGTATTTGACGATTAGATTGAGTTGCAGATCCACTTTGAAGATTCAAATTATAATCCGGGTTGGCAATTATGATAGGTTCATTCTGTCTTTCAATTTTTTGATCAAATTTTAAGATATCACGACCGACACCCAAATAACTAACAGAAAATTGATCAATTAATAGTGAAGAGGTATCATAAGGAAGTGTTTCAAAAGGTAGAATTGAAAGAATACCATCTGGAGCAATAAATAAGTGTGAACATGAACTGATTTTATCTTTTACACATTCAATCAGCAATCTGGATAACTGATAACCCAATAAAGTAGGATCAGAGTTTTCATTACTTAAAGAATTCAGATAATTTTTAACAAGGGGTTCTAAATTTGATGCAATCCCTAAATCAAAGCATGATAAAATATCACTACTTTCTTGAACAACAAACACAAAGTAATGTGGATCTTTCCATAGTTTTTCTCCATGAGAAGGAATTGCATGAAAATCATATTCATAGAATTTAATGAATTCCAATATTACTGAATTTTGAGGAAGAGATTTTCTTACAGAATGGTAATCAGAATCCCGTGACTTTTTCATCATGTCAATTTCGGGAATCGATCTTGTTAATTCCGATTCAATTAATTCTTGTTTTTGCCTTAATTCTTCAAGAATTTGACTTTTTTTATCAGGATTAATGATTTCATATCCTGTAAAAGTAACTTCGATAATTTGATTTTTAATCGAACTTAATTCGTTGATTTTTTGGACGAGATGAGGAGTTCTTTCTCGATAAATTTTCTCTCGTTGATTAGAGGAGGATTCGATTTCAATGCATTTTCGCCTTAAAACAAAGTTATAGGCCTCAATTAAGTTATCTTGAGTTTCAGGGAGTTGAATTAATAAAAAAGATAAATATCCAGACTTCTGTTTAGTAAGCGCTAAGTTTAATGATCTTTTATGAGAATCCGAACCGAATGAAAAGACTTGATTGATAAAATTGTCATAAATATTTGATGCTTGCCGCATCATTATATGAGCTTCAGATTGGTTATTTTCAGTAACCAATAATGAAGCAAAACTACCAAGAGAGTTTGCATAATAAGGATGAAAGTCGCCAAAAGTCCCTTTAATAATCCCTAATGATTCCTGATAGTACTGAATGGCTTTATTTCGATTACCAGTATGCAGATACAAAAATCCTAAATTATTAACGCTTTGTGCATAGATATGATGATTTTTTCCCAGTTTTTTCTTTAGAATCTTTAATGATTCTTTGAGATGCTTTTCAGATTCTTGATAATTACGAGTATATATTGAATTGACACCAGCATGATCCAAAAGGTTCGCAAAATCTAATGATTTTTTATTTTTGTTAGGTCTTTGTACTCGAATTAATTCATCAAATAATATTTTTGCATCTTGATATTCCCCAACTGAGTGCAATAAAGAGGCGATACTATTTAGCCCATCTAAATAATCAGGATGATCTATGCCTAAAATTTCTTTTCTGATCCTCAAGGAATTAAAGAGAAAATCTCTCGATTTATCATAGGCTGCAGTATTTAAGTATAATTGTCCTAAATTATTTTGGGTGATTGAATATTGTATACTATTTTCACTAAATAGTTCCTTACGAATTTCATTTGATTCTAAAAGTTTTTTTTCTGCTTCATTGTAATTTCCAGTCAATCGAAAAAAGTTACCAATATTGTTCAAACTTATAGCATAGTTCTCCCAAGCCCATATTTGATCCTCACTTAATGTATCTCTTAGCAAAATGCGACCATTTTCTATATACTTTGAACATTCTTCCCCTAATATTGTTATTCGAATCGTTAATGCTTCTTCAAAAAAAATATATGATTCCTTTATCATCCCTTTTGATTGGTAAACAGACGCTAAATTGTCCAAATTAGTTGCATATCCTGATGTATTGTCAAGATTTTTTTCTTTTTTCAAATTTATAATTGAATTGAAAATTTCTTCAGACTCATCTAATTTTCCTATACAGTGATACAATAAGGCTAGATTATTTAAAATGATTATATAATCTTTATCATACTTTAATCCACATTCTTCCAGAATCTTCAAGGATTTATTGTATAATTCATCTGCTTTTTTATAGTGTGCTAATTTTTTGTTTACTAATCCTGCAATATTAAAAAGTCTTGCTACAGATATGGTAGTAATATTACGTTTAATACATTCTTTAGTTAATAAGCAAGAATATTCTAATGCTCTTGTATAATCTCCTTCTTTAACAAGGTTATTAATTTTAGTAACACAATTTTCAATAGTTTGTTTATCCAATACTAATTTCATAAATATCAGTTTTATTCAAATTCAAAAAATACGATAAAAATTAACATCTATGCCTAAACAATCCTCTTTACACCCTCAATAAGTTCTTTTATTTCACCTTTCTCAACATCAGAGGGGTGTGCACATTTATCACGAAGGGATGCCAAATGCTGAATTCTTTTCATAATAGAAAGATCAATTTTTTTATTTTCATAGAGTTTTTGGACAAGAGGTTCAATTGTGTCTTTTTTCTTGCAAACAAGTTCATATTTCTCACAAAGAACTTTTAAATGTTGTTCTAAAGCTACACCTGCTAAAGCCCCAGCAGCCCTATAACAATTAATATTAAACAAATATTCAGATTGGTCAATTTCTCTTTCGATGAAATCAACAGAGATTATCTCTCGTAATTTTTTCTCTTTAATTTTTGCGATAAAAGGTATTGATAATAAAATACTTCTTTGAATTTCAAATCGACTAATAAAATTGTCTATAATTTCATTTTTATTATTAGAACTTTCACCTCGCTTAAATTGTAGAAAATCCATTATTCCTGGAGAGTGAAAATAATCTTTTGCCTCATAACATCTTTGAAATTCCTCTTCGCGTTCTGGAAGAAAATCCGTAATATAATGCACTGCAGAGGAAAAATATCGTTGATAATTACGAATCGCAGACCTTTGTGTCATCTTTAAATTTTCGGGAATTCTTGCCCATTCATAATCAGGAAAACCTGAAATCACTCCAGGAGGATCGGGTTTGTATAATAAAGATGTTCCTTCGATTAGGGTGACAACTTGGTTCTCTATTTCATTGGCTAAAATTTCTAGAGACTCAATTTCTCGGTTTATTAAATCAATATCACTCATTTAATCCTCTCTAATGCTTACAACACTAGCTTACTCGTCTGATACTCCCCGAATTTCTTCATCTCTTACAAAACCCGGAAGATCTCTCCTAGATAATCCAAGCAATACAGAAACATATCAATCTTCTTCCTTATTGTGATCAGGAGGGATTTGAAGGTAATCTATAGGATTAGGTAGTGTGTCTGAAGCAAATTTTAGGTATTTAATGAGGAAATGACGGATATATTGTACAAACCCGCAATAGTCCATCAACTGGGTATAGTAGTCATGTGAAGCCTTGTTTCTGATTGAAGAATAGAAAAATAGTCTGTTTTTATCCAAAGGGGAGAGAAATTGTGATTCCTTGAATTTATAAATATATGATCCAAGTCCTTCTTGATTATTTTTATCGATTTTTAGATAATGTTTCAAAGCAGACTCAAATGCTTTCCCCAGTTGTTGGGAACCGCTATCCACTGCTTTTTTCATTTGATCATGCTCACCAGTTTGATGATATCTGATAGCATTTTTTAATTTTTCATCAGCTAATTTGTAAGATAGAAAGATATTATGTAAATCTGAAATGTCCCTTTCATACCTGACCGACTCTTCTGCCCACCCCTTGGGAGGATTTGTCTTTCGGGAGAATGTGAAAAGTTCATTTTCTTCAAAGAGAATATCCGTTTTTGGTTTAAGTGCAAGTAACTCATCCGGTGATAATAATAACAGATAATCCCTGAAGAATCTTCCAAATATTCCTATAGCACCATCCCCGGCAAGTTTTTTATTGAATACATGGAGAATACTCGCTCCAGTTCTAAGATGGATATCATCCCACGAAATAAGATCACGGTATATTTTCATTCCCGTGAGATCAAATATTTTAGATATTTTCTTTTTCTTGGAATTTTCCTGATATTTGATATAATCAATTATCGCTTCAGTGATGATATTGTCAGATGTCCATATATCAAGAAGATTTATCGATTTATTATCAATTGGACATGAATAATTCTGAATTTGCTCATTTGCCTCAACTATCCCATACAAACCTGACAATATTAAGAGATGATAATTATTACTGAAAATCCGGTCAAATCCGGTAAGCCAATCAGAACCTTTAACCCGTAGACCTGTCTCGTCATTATAAAATCTCCCGTTATATCGTTCATAAGCTGGGAGATAACAGGTTTCATCCGAATGTAGTCCCCCGAAATCCTCGGAATATTTTAAAGACTGATTCTCTTCATCAACGACAATTCCATCAAATTTTATTTTACCTAACTGGGACTGGATTTTTCTTCGTGTATTCAGTAATTCTTTCCGATGACCATCATCTAATTTATTTAATATTGAAGTTTTCCGTTCATAACCTGGATTCCCACCAGTTTTTTTTCTTTTCGTGCATATTGAAATAAATAAGACTTGTTCTTCCATGTTTATCACCTATTTAAGAGAAAAATTCCCTGTTCCTGAAACTGAAAAATGATAAGATTTTCTATCATCCTTCTAACATTCTTGTTTTTTAGAGAATTTTGAGAGACTGTTATTGAATTCAGAGAAAATGTATTGAAATCTAAGTAATCCATATGGATCTGACATCCCATTTTTATGTGTTCCAAAAACAGTTCATTCAACCTCTCATTTGTTTTCTGAGATGGACCTGGTTTTAGATAATGAGTTCATGTAAGACAGCTTTGGAGATAGATCCAGATCCGGCGACATAATTTTTCAACTTTCCGTAATATCAATTATGTCTCATACATAAACCTTGAGATAC
>Ga0209510_1000572_pt1 | contig 49126 bp, 51 predicted proteins | sample BiotimSIPDNA_FD_185749 | JGI IMG/M metagenome (GOLD analysis project Ga0209510, IMG submission 185749) | Anaerobic biogas reactor microbial communites from Washington, USA - Biogas_R1 time_0 SIP DNA (SPAdes) (version 2) | ecosystem: Engineered > Bioreactor > Anaerobic > Unclassified | place...
ACAGTGTACCTGATGGAATACTCGGAAGAATGGTCAGTGACCAGAGGATACCTGAGTGAGGATTCGCTCAAATCACTGGATAAACAGGCAGCGTGACATGGTAAACGGAGTCCAAAGTTGCGAACTTAATTTGACAGTACCTGAGAGTTCTCCAACTAACCGAGTATGTATAGCTGTTTCAATATGATTTCCGATGAGTAGGCGCACTACCGACACATCCAAACCTCAGATTCCGTATTATGTATATTGATTCCAAACTTAGTGAGACATTCCGATTCAGCATTTGACCAGACATTCAACTTCTATAAGTTGTCCAATGCAGCAAGGAGGAAGGATATTCATGAAACGTTTTTGGCTTTGTCTCATCTTGTGTGTTGTTTTCACCGGATGCAATGTGTTGCCCATGACCGCAAGCGGCTCCCCTGTTCCGGATACTTTGCCGGAGGATTTCGGCGGGAAAACCAGGTATGGCTACATGATGGACCTGAAAAACACCTATATGCCCTCTACGATTTTCAGCGATGCCGTCAAGTACAGCAACAGTGACCGTGAAAATGCCCGCCGCGCAGTAGAGCTGCTGATTTCGGCCGCAACTCAGGCGATGGAAACAGCGAACGCCCCTGACCAGTATAACCTCTATCTGAGGGCGTATTCCTATGACCTAAAGTATCAAGATACCAAGGATGAAACTTTCAGGCAGCTGGCGCTGGCTGATTACCAGAAAACCGTTGAAAACGGCGGTGCATACGCTCAAGCTGATTTTGACCGGCTTTCAGCCTTGGAACTCGCCGCCGCGCCGCTTCACTGGCAGATTTCTCAGATACTGCCTTTGGGAGAAGCGGCTGAATTGATGGGGACCACGAGCGGGAACATATATTACGCAAAAAGCGCATACGCCAAGGAAGACGGCAGGCTGGGCTTGGGGTATGCTCTGCGCACCGTCGAACACCCGGACCAGAGCGCGGTTTTTGTGCAAGTCGACCTCCAGGGCGGAAAAGCGCGCTATGAGGTGCTGAAACGTTTTGCCTTCCTTGGCAAGGCGCGTGAAATCGCGGGACTTGGCGAGGAGGCTGTCCTATTTGGTTCAAGAAGCGTCCAGGGCAACGGCCTCCTGTATGCCACGGTTCTGGTTCTCAAGGCGCCGCTTGTGCTGCAGGTAAGCGTTCCAGACTATGTCTGGCGAGGGCCGGGATTCAACATGAACCCGGAGGACCTTGCCCTCCATTTGGCAGAAAGGTTCCTTTACAACCTTTTTGACAACGCGCGAAGCGTTCCTCCCGGTGAAGACGCCTCGGCGGAAGACATTATGCCCCAGCATCTCTTGCCCAAGGGCGCGCCTGATTCCCCGGTACCGGGCGAATTGCCCTCAGATCTGGGCGGGAAGACATCCTACGGCTATATAATGGACTTGAAGAATGCCTATCTGAAGAAAGACATTTTTACCGGCGCAGGGTACTCCCAAACTGAAAAGGACAACGCCCGACAAGCGGCAAGGCTGATTGTTGACCTGATTTCAGCTGGTTTTGACCAAAACGGCCCCAATGCCTTCGAGGCGGAAATCAGAGGTTCCTGTTATGCCCTGGCATATGCCGATACCGGAAACCCGTTCTTCAGACTGATGGCTTTGAATGATCTGAAGACCGCGCTCAGCCAGGGCAATGCCCTTGCAAAGAAGCAGTTTGATGAGCTCGCGTCGCCCATGCTTCTGCCTTTTGTTGAGTTGTCCCAGGGGGCGAAGGGAGGGCATGTCGCCTATATTCAAAAGTGGCTGTCGCAGATGGATGTTTACCCCGGGGAAGCCAACGGCATTTTTGATGAAGTCACAAGCAAGGCGGTAATCGCCTTTGAAAGCAGTCATGGTTTGACCGAAGACGGCATCGCGGACATCGCTTTCCTTCTATCCCTGTACGCCAAGGTTGATGATGGGGACGCGTTGTTCTACGCAAAGTAAACAGCGGCCCTCCGTCGCAAGCCTTGCCAATATAAGGAGAAAACGATGATAAGAAAGAAGAGCCGTATGCCAGCCTTTGCCATCTTGCTGATTGTGTTGCTGGCGTTGTTATCCATGGGCATTGCCGAAGAAAGCATGGAAGGCATTTGGGAAGCCGCACATTTTCAAACGTCTGAATACTCGCTTGACGCAATCCAGCTCTTTCCCCAGGGTTGCACCATTTCCCTTGGGAAAGATGGCCTTTGTGACATTGTTGTGGGTGAGTACAAGGAACGGGCAAAATGGGAGATGAAAGAAGATACGCTCGTTTTTTCCGGCAGTTATGTGTTCCACACCGCTGTCCCGGAAGGAGGGGAGCTGGCCGTCCCCTATGGAGGTATCATCGTATATTTCACAAAGCAGACCGTGGTTGCAGCGGAACTGCCTGGCACTGCCCAGGCAGGCGCGCCTGCTCCGGTGGAAGATATCAGTGCGGCAGAGACCAGGGATGAGGCCGAGGCGGAATCCCTGCGGGGGGAAATCACCTTGCCAGCCGGGTGGACAATGGATTTGGCGGTTTCCACTGAGGACATCCAGCAGGTCACGGGCATGACCGGCTATGCCATTTTCCCGGAGGCCTCTTCTGATGCCCCAAACGGGAAGCCTGCCTGTGGGTTTGTAAAGGACAACAACCCGCACCTGAAGCTGACATTCTCCGCCTTTCTGCAGGAAGGCGCAGCCAGACAGGAGTTTTTTCTGGGGTTTGCAGCGGATACGCGGCAATTGCCCTCAGCTTTGTGGGATTTGGGGTATGAACTGGTTTTCTCAAACGGTTCCAAGGCAATCGTTGTTTTGAGGGGCAGCGCATGCTACCGGATTGATTGGTGGCCGCAAGGATACCCGGATGACGATACCATCGGTGAACGCCTGGCAGCCCTTTTGATAAGCCGGGTATATGGCGCGCCTTCATAATAGTTTTGTTACAGTGCATCGCTTCAACAGGAGGGAAGATGTCTGATACCACCATCGCTGTTATCGTAGCTTTGCTTGCGGGGATTCTCATCGCGGCGTTTTTCATCGGAATGGGAACCAGCAAAAGGAAAAAGAAAATGGAAATAGAGCGTTACTGCAAGGAGCAGGGGTATCTTTGTTCATACAATGACAGCGGCCTGGAGCATGTTTTGGAGGTGAAGGGGGAAGGATTTATTCTTCAGAGCAGGGAAACTTCACAGTACCATGACGCGCAGACAGGCTCGGACAGCTGGCAGAGGGAGATTGTATGGCAAACCAATGAGGGAGGGAAGGATACTGCCGAGTTCATACTGGGCACTGTCCAATCTTCCCTGGCCTGGGAGCAAATGCCTGAACTGATACAATCCCAAATGCTCCTTAAGCTGGGCAAGGATGTGATACCCGGGGTGCCTCATGAATCGCCTGAACTGATTAAAGTCAGGAATGGAACGCTGCTGCTCTTTCGTATTTCAGGCCAAATGCGAAAACAAAAGGCTGAAAAGATTGCGGATGAACTTTCAGGCTGGCCACTGATTCAGGGGCTGACCATCAAAGCGGACAGCAATGCGCTCGCCATCCGGTTGACAAATGCGGCGCTAAAATCATCCTTGGACATTGAGCGGTTTGTCAGGCTGGGGAGAATCATCAAAGACCAGTAGCCATTCCGCTGAGGCTTCCAGCAATAGTGATTCCTTGTCATACGATGTCTGCCCTTAGCTGCCACTAAGCATTTATTGGCATAATCTTGGATATTGCATGTCTGAGTGTTCGTGCGGAGGATACTGCGTATAACGATTCCCATCTGGCGCAACTTGTTACTGAATCCCAGATTATGCTGAAGGAAATCTGGGAAAGAGTCAAAATGGAAGCAGGCACTAGTGAAGAAGATGCAGTAATGGTAGAGAAGTCAATCCACTCAGAAAGCTTTATCGAAAGGATTGTATCCCGGTCAGTGTACATGGTAAATATGATCTCCATAAAAAACAGAGATTCAGGTTTTCTGCTGCATCCGCTCTGCCGTATACTGCAATTAAAGTTGCTTTGGAGGGCTGCGTGGTGATTCAGACACAAAGGCTCGTGATCGGACCGTATACCGATTCGGATAGGGACAGTATGATAGAGCTTCTTACAAATGAACAGATCAGGGAAACGTTCATGTTACCGGATTTCAATACCATTGAGGAAGCTACCGACATGTTTAGGAAACTGAAGTACTTATCATATTCTGATCAGCATTACGAGAGGGGCATCTACAGAGCCGGGGAGCTCATCGGCTTTGTCAACGACGTGGACATCGGGGACGGCTACATCGAGATCGGGTATGTGATCCACCCCATCTACCAGGGCATGGGGTACGCCTCGGAAGCGCTCTCAGCGGTGATTGGCGATCTGTTCCGGAAGGGGTACCGGGAAGTGCGGGCGGCAGCGTTTGCTGGGAATACCCCCAGTCGCCGCGTGATGGAGAAATGTGGGATGTGCCTGACGGAAAAGGAGAGCAGCATAATCTACTGCGGTCAGCAGCAACCGTGCGTGCATTATGCCATCGTCAGGTATTGAGCACATCGACTTGAACCTGTTCGGAGTAAAAAGACTAAATGGCGTTTTTCTGACACATACATACAGCGACCACACTTGCGGGCTGGAAGCGGTAACGCGGAACCACGGCGTTTTTAGCACTTGATGAGCCGTTCAACGGCCTTGATGAAACTGGCGTTGATGATATCAGGTCGTTGTTGCTGCAATTGAATGCGGAACGAGAATTTGTTTCACTTGCCAGTCATAATTCAAATGATACAGACATCTTGTGTGACACAGTTCATCATATAGAATCAGGCAACATCACCCACATTATATAGGTTGCTGTGCTGTGTACCCTTTGTCAAGAAATGCAACCCCCTTACGCCAAAACGCAACCACCTGGTTGCATCCATGCGTTTGTATCAATTCTTGGTTCTCGATACACCTCATCAACACAGTTGATGCAATTTGGCCCGTCTCGCTGGGTGGCGGGTCTGTTTTAAAGCCAAAGCCAGCAGATTCCTGTTTCTTTCCGTGCATGTTAAACCAGATCGTTCCAGTCCCCTCTGTGTTGACCGGACCATTTGGCTTGTCAATGCTTGTTCGGACAGTGTAGACGTGCGGGAAGTCCTTGGAAGAAGGCGTACTTTGTTTCTTGTAAGCCTTCAGGGAACTTGCAATGCTCACAAATGAATGCCGAGACTGCTGGTTTTGAGTTTATCTCTCATAGGGAAAGAGTTCCTTTTCGTTGAATTCGGTGAATCAACAGCATGTTGGTTGAAATTGAACCTTTTCTCTTCTCTTTCGCCTCCTTTCTGCATCGCTGTCCAATATGTATGGTACTCCTACAGGTTTTGGGATGTGTGTTTTTGATTTTTATTGACACGGATTTGACCATCTGCTAAACTGAAACAAATTTAATCGTGGACAATGATACAAGAAGGGAGGCATTGGGGACAGTACTGTTGTCCATGGCAGTATCATAACTTAATAGAAAAGGAGAGTTTTCATGAGAAAGTTTATGTCCATCCTGTTGGCTGTGCTGATGCTCACATCGACCATTGCTGTGTTGGGCGAGGAACTTGTCCTGACAAGTGAGCCGATGACAATCACCCTGTGGGACATTGGCACCGACGAACCTCAGCGATCCATTCAGGAAGGCGCCGTTGCGCGCTTTATGGCTGCCTATCCCAACATTACCGTCAACCAGGTTCATATTCAGAACGATAACTATAAGCAGCAGCTGATTGTGGCGATGAGCTCCAAACAGGCTCCTGATATGTACATCCACTGGGGTGGTGGCCCGATGGCTGAGTACTACAAGTCCGGTTTTGTCAACGACATTACCGACTTGTTCGCCAAGTATGACCATCCCGACTTTATTGACGCGGCTGTGGCACAGTCCACCTATGATGGAAAGGTGCTCGCGATTCCTTATGGCGGCCTGTCCGGCTGCGATATTTTCTACAACAAAACCATCTTTGCCGAGGTCGGCGTAGAAGTTCCTACGACCATCGACGAGCTGGAGGCTGTTTGCGACAAGCTGATTGAGGCTGGCTACGTGCCGTTCTCCCTGGCCAATGGCTCCAAGTGGACCGGCTCCATGTACTACATGTATCTGGTGTCCCGTCATTCTGGCAATGCTGAGTTTGATGCCGCTTACACACAGGAAGGCTCCTTCACCTCTGATGCCTTCATCTGGGCGGGCGAGAAAATCCAGGAATGGGTCAAAAAGGGCTACTTCAACGAAGGCTTTAACTCGATGATCACAGATAACGGCGAGGATCGCGCACTGCTGTACAATAATACCTGCGCCATGATGTTGCACGGGTCCTGGCAGATTCGCTCCATCAAGCAGGACAGCCAGGAATGGTATGAGGCCAATCTGGGCACCTTCCGCTTCCCTGAGGATGCCGAGGCGAAAGCCAATGGTGTGCCGCAGAATGTTGAGATCGGCACCGCGATTGGCAATGCTTTCTCATTCAATTGCTGGAAGGAAGACGGCTCTGTGGATCAGGATAAGCTGAATGCTTGTTACGTTCTGGCCACCAAGTTCTTCAACGACGATACCTACAATGCCGAACAGATGGCAACCAATACCATGCCGTCCATCAAGGGCTTTGAGGTAGGTGTTGAGGATCCCAACCAAAAGGTTGTTATTGACGTCTTCTTCAATGCCTCCAACGTGCAGCTGTGGTACGATCAATACCTGCCGGCTTCCGTAACCGAGGTACACAAGAATTCCATGACCGAACTGTTCGGTCTGAGCAAGACCCCGCTGGAAGTGGGTCAGGCTCATGATGATGCCATGAAGGCAGAGCTGACCAAGTAACTGTTTGCCTTTCACCAGAGAATGCCCGCAGAAGAGGCATCTTTCTGCGGGTGTTTTTTGGATATCGGGCAAACCCCAGGTCCGGCATATGCCTGATAAGGAAGGCTTTCCAGATGTGTCGGGTCATTCGCGTTTGACGGGCTTTAGCCTAGTTTATCGTGAGGGAGACGGAGGCTATGAAAAAAACGAACAGCCTGGCGAAAACCATGTCCAGGAGCACCAATATCGCGGCGACAGTCTTTCTGTTCCCAGCTGTCGCGGCAATTTTAATCTACATGGTTTACCCTGTTGTTGACACTTTTTGGACGAGCCAGTATGACTGGAACGGAATCTCCCCCAATAAGATATTCGTCGGTGTGCAGAATTGGCAAACCCTCCTCAACGATGCTTCTTTCTGGTCCGCGTTTTGGCACAACGTAATCGTGATGGTCTTTTCCATTCTGCTGCAAATCCCTCTTGGTCTGCTGCTGGCGACATTCCTGGATGCCGGCGGGAAAAAGTTCAACACCTTCAAGACAGTCTGGTTCTTCCCTTATTTGATGAGCTCTGTGGCCATCGCGTTCCTGTTCAACTACATCCTGGCGACCAACGGCGGATTGTTCTCCTCGTTGGCTCAGCTGATTACAGGGAAGCGTACTACCGTTGATCTGCTGGGTAAAAATCCGCAGGCGTTGTTCGCTGTGATCGGTGTCATGGCATGGCAGTATACGCCTTTCTACATGGTCTATTTTATCGCGGGTTATGCCACAATTCCGACAACCACCTACGAAGCTGCGGTGATTGACGGCGCAAACCGGCGGCAGTATCTGTTCCATGTCGCCATCCCGTTGCTCCGACCTATTTTCAGGACCGCCTGTATCCTCTCCATGATCGGCTCACTGAAATACTTCGACATGATTTGGAACATGACACAGGGAGGACCCGCCGGCGGCACGGAGCTGATGGCGACATATATGTATAAGCTGTCATTCCAGCAGTTCAAAATGGGCTACGGTTCGAGCGTCGCGGCGGGAATGTTTATCCTGATTACACTGATTGCGCTGTTCTTCCAGAAGATTTTTGTCGTAAAGGAGAATGACTGAGATGGCGAATATTGCAGCGTATGGCCGTGAAAAAATCAAAAGCCGCGTCTCGTGGGCAGTCGCAACCTTCTTTGCGCTCCTTTGGTTCTTCATTACGCTGACGCCGTTTGCGTTCATGATCCTGAATTCCTTCCGCAAACAGTTCGATATGCTCACGCAAGGCGTTTTCCACCTGCCCGATCCATGGTTTTTTGAGAACTACCCGCGCATCATTCAAAATGGTTTTTTCGGCTATTTTATGCGTTCGGTGATTATCGTTACGCTGTCGTTAATATTGCTGCTGGTGATTTCTGCGCTTGCTTCCTATCCGCTGGCACGCATGAGATTCAAACTGCGAAGCTTTATCTATGGGGGCATCATTGCCATGATGTCCATTCCGATGCATGTCACCCTCATCCCAATCTTCAAAATGACCAATTGGATGGGGCTGTATGATAATCTGTTTTCCCTGCTGGGGCCTTACGTTGTCTTCGCACTGCCCATGTCAATCTATATACTGACCGGTTTTATGATGACGATACCCAAAGAAGTGGAGGAGGCAGCGGTAATCGATGGCTGCAACAGATACTCCATCTTCCTGCATATCTTCATTCCGCTGTCCAAATCCGGCCTGTCCACGCTGGCCATCTACAATGGCGTGACCATGTGGAATGAATTTGCCTTTGCCAACACATTGCTGCAGTCCGCCCCCCAGAAGACACTGCCCCTGGCCTTGGGACAATTCAAAGGTGAACACTCGCTGGATATGCCGATTATCTTGTCAGTATTGGTGCTTTCGGTGCTGCCGATGATTATCCTTTTCATCGTTTTCCAGGATAAACTGGTCAAGGGCATGATGAGCGGCGCTGTGAAAGGATAATACGTTTTACGGAAGCACACGTCACTGTATTCCCCTTACATGATGGGAATGAAAGACAAGTAATCATAAAAAGTTGACAAGCCCCAGCGAAATATTCAGTTTACCCTTAAATGTGCTGCATCATGGTGGAAACTCTTGTCGCTTTCAAATTGCCGGCTCAAGCATGAGCTTTGAATGTTCAACGGTGATTTTGTAAAATGATGGGGTCATGCAAGCCCCCCTTCCGCGCATCAATGTGTGAGTTGGCAAGTGGGGTTGTACAAATAATTCTGTACCATGCTTTTCGCAATACCCAGTTTAATAAATATCCTGAACACCTGAGTCCGGTCCGCCGGACAGGCACCCCGGGTTTTCATACCAGTGGTAAGCGCTCAGGTATCCTTCACCTGCGTTTTTTTCTTCCCTGAAGCCGGGGGCAGCTGCCTGTCCTCCGCCATCATCACGCTGGAGGGGCCAGATCGATTCAGGGCGGTTTCAGGTGCATTTTTCTAGATATACTCCTGTGTGGTAAGATAAAGAAAGAAAAAATAAAAAGAGGTGGCATCATGGCGAAGAAAATCCTGGCAATGCTTCTGTCCCTGCTGCTTGTCCTGCCGGTTTTTGCGGGGCAGGCTGAGGACGCGGCGGAAAGGGAGGCGGTTGAAAAACTCAATGCTTTGGTGATTGACTACCTGAAAGGCAACAATTTCCACTACACCTTTGACGGCGGGAACCGGTTTGAAATGCAATTCAACCTGAACAGCGCGCTGAAGACCTGCACCCTGGTCATCCATACCTATTATGACGGCATCTCCTTCAGTGCCTGGCCTGATTTTACCGCGAAGCACGAGAACCTGGAACTGACAGCCATCTACCTTGCCCTGGTGAACCAGGGCCGGTATTACGGACAGTTCTATATGGATTTTGAGAATGGGGACGTGTTCACCAGGGCTTTCCACCTGGCGGAGGAAACCCTGCCGGGGATGAAAGAGGTGGAAGTCCTGCTGCACCAGCAGCTCTTCTATTTGGAGGACTTTGGCGAAGGCCTCCAGGCAGTGGCCGTGAACGGCGCGGACCCCTTCCAGGAATTTGAGAAGGCGGAGGCGGCTGAGTAATCCGAACACTAAATCAGAAAAGGCGCCGGACGTGCTGTCGCCGGTGCCTTTCTTGACGTTACCCCGGTATGCGGTGATGGGCAGGCTCAGGCGTCCTTCACCTGCGCCTTTTTCACCTCATAGCCCAGGTCGCTGATCCGCTTGGTGATGGTCTCAATGGCCAGCTTGCTCTCATCAAACTCCACCCGGGCGCGGCTGGAGCTGAAGGAAACGTTCAACGTGTCCTTGTTCACGCCGTCCAGGCCTTTCAGGGCGGCTTCAATCTTGGTCATGCAGGAGGGGCAGGTCAGGGTTTCCAGCTGGATGGTGGCGCGTTTCATGGTGGTTTCTCCTTTTCTTGTATGGTCTTGGGTTATCAGCGGGGTCTGAGTCTGTAGCGCAGCAGGCGCATGCCGTTGAGGATGACCACCAGGATGCTGGCCTCGTGCACCAGCATGCCGATGGACATGTTCATCCAGGAGCTAAAAAAGAGGCTGAACAGCAGCACCAGCACCACGCCGACGGCAATCACGATGTTCTGCCGCATGTTGCGCGCGGTGGCACGGGCCAGGCCCAGGGCGTGGGGCAGGCGGCCAAAGTCGGAGTTCATGAGCACAACCTCGCTGGTCTCAATGGCCACATCGGTGCCGCTGCCCATGGCGATGCCAATCTGCGCCAGGGCCAGGGAGGGGCTGTCGTTCACCCCATCGCCCACAAAAGCCACGATGTGCCCCTGCTGCTGCAGGTCCTTGATGTAGGCAGCCTTGTCCTCAGGCAGCATGTGGCCATGGGCTTGGGTCAGCCCCAATTCGCTGGCCACCAGGTCCACAGTGCCCTGGTTGTCCCCTGACAACAAGACCAGGTTCTTGACGCCCATGCGCCTGAGGCGCCCCAGGTCCTCCCCCACGCCGGGGCGCAGCTGGTCGCGGATGCCCACCAGGGCGCGCAGCTGGCCGTCCACGCCGGTCAGCACGATGGAATGCCCCGCCCTTTCCATGGCCGCGGCATCCTGACGGGCCTGCTCATCCATGGTGACCCCCTCCTGCCGCATGAGCGCCATGTTGCCCACCGCCACGCGCCTGCCCTTCACCTGAGCCAGGATGCCGCCGCCCTTGACCACGTCGGTCTGTTCCACATCGTGGGCGGCCGCGCCGGCCAGGTGCTTCACAATGGCGCGGGCCAGGGGGTGGTCGCTCTGGCTTTCCACGCTATAGAGAAGCGATTGGGTTTCCTCCTGATCCTCGCCATACATCTTAATCTGGGCCACCTCCGGATGGCCGATGGTGAGGGTGCCGGTCTTGTCAAACACCATGGTGTCCACACGGCTGAAGTCGTGGATGACCTCGCTGCCCTTGAGCAGCACGCCCTGGCGCGCGCCGTTGCCGATGCCGGCCACATTGGACACCGGCACGCCAATCACCAGGGCGCCCGGGCAGCCCAGCACCAGGATGGTGATGGCCAGCTCAATGTTGCGGGAAACCAGCCACACGATGAAGGCCAGCACCAGCACCGCGGGCGTGTACCACTTGGCGAAACGGTCGATGAAGCGCTCGGCCTCGGATTTGGCGTCCTGCGCCTCCTCCACCAGCTGGATGATGCGGCCAAAGGTGGTGTCCTCCCCCACGCGGTCGGCCGTGATGTGCAGGGTGCCGTTGTCCAGGATGGTGCCGGCAAAAACCTGGTCGCCCGCCTGCTTGCCCACGGGCACCGCCTCCCCGGTGATGCTGGCCTCGTTGACATGGCCCTCGCCGGACACCACCTGACCATCCACGGGAATCTTGGCCCCTGTCAGCACGCGCAGGCTGTCCCCCACATCCACCTCGTCAATGTCCACCTCCTGGTAGCTGCCGTCCTCCATCATTTTCAGGGCGCTTTCCGGCGCCATCTCGGTCAATTCCCGGATCGCGGAGCGGGTCTTGTTGAGGGTGCGCAGCTCCAGGTAGTCGCCAAACAGGAAGAGGAAGGTCACCACGGCGGACTCCTCGTAGTTGCCGATGATCAGCGCGCCCACCACCGCGATGGTGACCAGCACGTCGATGCTGACCACCTTGACCCGCAGGGCCTGGTAGGCCTGCAGCGCGATGGGCAGCACGCCGATGACGGAAGCGATCAGCATCATCACCTGGGCGGCCGGCTCCTGGTGCAGCAGGTAATGGCTGGTGTAGGCCCCGCTGACCAGGATGGCGCTGATGAGCGTGATGGGCCGCTTGTTTCTGAGAATCAACCGCTGCATGCCAGCCTCCTCAGGCGTGCCAGGCCTGGTCCAGCGCGCTGAGCATGGTATACACGGCCTCATAGCTTTCGCACACATCCCCTGGCACCTGGTAGTTGTGGGTCACCTCACGCAGCCGCTGAAACTCGGCGGCAAGCTCGGGACGCTTGCGGCCGCCGGCGCTGATTTTCGCCGCCATGCTGTCAAACAGCTGGCGCACCTCATGAAACTCCGGATGGTGAGCGCCATGCACCCGCTCCACCACCGGGACGTACAGCTTGAGCGTCTTCATGTGGGCCTTCCTGACCTCTTCAAACCTGCTCTGTTCCATTATGTAAGCCACCTGCCAATCCTTCTTGATGGCCACATCATAAGCCCGGAAGCAGGTACAGGCTTTGATGCAAGTCAAGATTATGAAAATAATCAAAAACATTTGAAAGCCAGGGAAAAAACAGCCCGCGTGATAGGATGATGACCAAGGGCCGCGCAACGCAGAAGGGAGACGCCCATGACACAGCAGGACCTTATCGCGCCCTGCCAGGGGAAGGCAGTCGAGGTGAAGCAGGGGCAGCTGGTCACCATCACCGACCTGGAAGGGGGCCAGGTGGCGGACTTTTTCGCGGTGGCATCCGGTGACACGGAGGAGTTTGTCTCCCCCGGGGTCACCATGGACTGCAACGCTTCCCTGTGGCTGAAGGCGGGCGACATCATCTATTCCACCCGTTACCGCCCGATGTTCCGGGTGGTGGCGGACACGGTGGGCGGGCACGACCTGCTGCACCCCTGCTGCCGACCGGAGATGTATGATTTTTTCTACCAGAACGGCGCCGGCCACCCCAACTGCTTTGACAACATCAACGCCTTCCTGGACCAAAAGCTGCCCATCATCCGGCCCATCAACCTGTTCATGCACACGGTGGTGGGGGCGGACGGCAGCATCCGGGTCATGCCGCCGCGGTCCCAGCCCGGCGATTATTTCGTGCTGGCCGCGCTGATGGACGCGCGGGTCATCCTGGCCGCCTGCAGCGTGTCAGAGAGCGACTGCAACGCCGGCAAATGCACCGCCATCGGGGTGACCATCAGCGATGTTCCCGGGGCGCAGGGGCGCTGACTTTGTTTCGCGGGGTCAGGTGCAGGCCTGGCTGATGAAACCCCGCGGCATCCCGTCACGTGCCAGGCGACCAGGAAAACCAGCCACGCCTGGGGCACGTCCTTGGCACCCTGGCACGGCTTTCTCTGCTCCGCCATCACCTACCCCACGGGGCTCCCGCTTTGCAAATTTATTGTGAGCCGCGCGCCGGATGTTCTTGACACGAAAACGTTTTTGATGGATAATGTCCCCAACCAAACGGCCAAAATTGATAGGAGGTATACCCATGCTAAAACGTTTGTCTGCCCTGTTGCTGGCCTTTGTGATGCTGGTGGGCCTGATGGCCATTGGCACCGCGGAGGAAGTGATCACCCTGCGGGTGCTCAACTACCTGGACATGACCAGCCCCAACTCCGCCGAGGAAAGTGAAGTGGTGTGGAAGGCCTTTGAGGAGGCCCATCCCAACATCAAGCTGGACATCCAGAACGAGTTCAACGAGCCCTTCCACCAGGCCACGGAAGCCTACGCCGCGGCCGGCAACCTGCCCGATGTGATGTATGCCTGGCCCTCCGGCCGCAGCACCACCCTGCATACCAAGAAGCTGCTCAAGGACTTGGGCCCGCTGGTAGAGCGCGACGGCCTGGCAGAATTCTACACCCCCCTGGTGATGGATCCCGCCCAGCAAGGCGGCGGTTATCTGGGCATCCTGTCCAACGGTGTCACGGCCTCCCACGCCTTCTATGTGAACCTGGAAGTGCTGGCGGACGCCGGTCTTGAGCCCGCCAAAACGTACAGCGAGCTGGTGGCCCAAGTACCGGTGCTGGCCGAAAAAGGCTATGACACCGTGCTGATGGCCAACCAAGACACCTGGGTGATGCAGTCCTGCCTGTTCTCCATGGTGGCCGGCCGCTTTGGCGGTGAGGGCTGGGAGCAAAAAATCCTCAACGGCGAGGCCAAGTTCACTGATCCGGAGTTTGTGGCCGCGCTGAACTTCATCAAGCAGATATATGACGACAAGGTCATCAACCCCAACACCCTGGCTGTGGGTTACGGTGAAGGCCCGGGCCTGTTTGCCACGAACACCGCCGCCTATTACATTGACGGCGACTGGCGTGCTGGCGCCTTCATCACCGATCAGTCAACAGGCGAGGCGCTGATTGCGCCCGAGCGCCAGGCCAATTTCCTGATCACCGTTTTCCCGGACATTGACGTGGAAGGCGTAAAGATCAACAAGTCCGACACCGCCGTGCTGGCAACCGGCTACGGCATCTCAGCCGCCCTGGAAGATGGCAGCCCCCGGCTGGAAGCGGCCTGGGAGCTGGTAAAATGGCTGGTTGGACGTGAGGTGCTCACCTACAGGCTGTCCACCGGCGGCCTGCCCACCCCCTCCCGTCTGGATATCGACTATGATTCCCTCGCCCTGGAGCCCCTGCAGGTAGCGATTGCCAACCTGGCGGGCGAGTATGACAAGGCCACGGTGGTGATTGACGCCGTGTTTGAAGGCCCGGTCTACACCCCCATCAACGACGGCTTGCAGGCCCTGGGCCTGAGCACCGTCACCCCTGAGGAAGTAGCCCAGAACGCGCAGGCTGCCTTTGACGCCTGGCTCGCTTCAAAATAAAGCCCTGAGGTGCCGGACAAAGTGTCCGGCACCCTTTTTGTTCTATGTGTCAGCATGAGAACCTCATGATTTGACGCCTCAATCCGCCAACAAAGGGGGCCGGTATGACCATCCAAAGGGAAAAGAGGCTGTCCTACGCGGTGTTTGTTCTGCCCGCGCTGCTGATTTACCTGGCTGTAGTGGCCTTCCCCACCATCTTTTCCATCCTGCTGTCGCTTACCAACTACAATGGCGGCGCCATCTTTGGCAATCCCGACATCCAGATTGTGGGCTTTCGCAGCTATGTCTGGATGTTTACCGAACCCATGGGGCATTTCTACCAGGCACTGGGCAACAACCTGCTGATTGTGGCGGTGTCCGTGCTGGGACAGATCCCCCTGGGGTTTATCCTGGCCTATATCCTTTCCCGCAAACTGATCAGCCGCGGCAACAAGTTCTTCCAGACCATGATTTATCTTCCCAATGTTATCTCCGCCATCATCATTGGCGTGCTGTTCAATGCCATCATCTACGGGCGCAACTCTGTGCTGATGGAGGTGAAGCGCCTCTTCAACCCGGCCGCTGTCTTCACCCTCAACCCCAACCCGATGGTGCCGGTGCTGATTGTGATACTGTGGATGTTCACTGGGTTTTACATGATCATCTTTCTGGCCAACCTGCAGCGCATTGACCCGGCAGTCATCGAGGCGGCGCGCATTGACGGCGCCAAGGAGTTCCGCATCCTCTGGCACATCAGCCTGCCGGCGCTTTCCGGTGTCATCATCACCACGGCCATCCTGGCCATCTCGGGTTCCTTGAAATCCTTTGACTTGATATACGCCATGACCGGGGGCGGGCCGGCAGGCCAGACACGGGTGCTGTCGCTGTACATGTATGAATCGGCCTTCCGTGGCGCACCCAATTACCCGCTGGCCAACGCCATCTCCACCGTGATGGTGCTGATCTCAGTTGTGTTGATCGTTATCGTGCGTCGCCTGGGGCACACCTTTGGCACCAAGGAGGACTGATGGACAATCGCAATGTGTCATCCCTGACAAAGGTGGTCATCTATACGGTGATGATTGTATTCACCCTGCTCACGGTGTACCCCATCCTGTGGTTGGTGCTGCAGTCCTTCAAGACCAGCACAACCTATCTGACCACCAACAAGCTCTCCCTGCCGGCCAGGTGGTACACGGGCAACTACCCTTTTGTTCTGGTTCAGGGAAAATACCTTACCTTTTTCTGGAACAGCGTTGTCTATTCCGCCATCACCGTGCCCGCGGTGGTCATCCTTTCCAATATGGCAGGCTACGCCTTCGCCAAGATTCCCAGCCGTATGACCAAGTACCTGTACGGTGTGTTCATCGTGGGCATCCTGCTCACGCTGCAGTCCATCCTCATCCCACTGTTTTTGATGGTGAGCGCGGCCAGGCTGCACGACACCCGCCTGGCGGTCATCATTCCCTACATCGCGCTTGGGCTGCCCATGGGCGTCTACCTGTGCACTGATTTCATCAAATCCATCCACAATGAGCTGCTGGAATCCGCCCGCATTGACGGGGCGGGTTTTACCCGCATTTTTACGCGCATTATCTTCCCCATGAGTGCGCCGGTGTCCGTCACCCTGGCCATCATCACCTTCACAGGCACCTGGAATGAGTTCATCCTGATGAGCCTGATGATTTCCAGCGAGAAATACAAGGCCCTGCCTTACGCGGTGGGCCGCTATGCGGGATCCCTGGGCTCGGACTATGGCAAGCTGTTCACCTCGCTGACGGTGGCGCTCATCCCCATCCTTATCTTCTATTTTATCTTCAGAAACCAGATTACCAAGGGCGTTGCCGCCGGCGCGGTCAAAGGATAGGCCCTCCATTGAGCAGGCCACAGCGCGGCCGCTGTGGTTTTTTCTGTCCGGAATGACTCCTGCTTTCACTTTTGCGGCATGACCTGCTACAATGGAGGCAACAACATCAATAGCGGGGCGGGGCCGCCCGCGCGGCACCGCCCTGGCATGGAAAGGACATGAGATGAACAAACGGGCTTTTGGCAAGACCGGTGTCCAGGTGTCGGACATTTCCCTGGGCACCTGGCAGCTGGGCGGCAAATGGGGCGCGGGCTATGACGAGCGCACCGCGCAGGCCACCATGGAGGCTGCCTTTGAGATGGGCATCAACTTCTTTGACACGGCGGACGTATACAACGGCGGGGAGAGCGAGAAAAGCATCGGCCGCTTCCTCAAGGGCAAGCAGGGCCAGGTCTTTGTGGCCACCAAGTGCGGCCGGCAGATCAACCCGCATGTGGCCGCGGGCTATACCGCGCAGGCGGTGGTGAAGTACACCGAGGACAGCCTCAGGCGCCTTGACGTGGATTGCCTGGACCTCACCCAGCTGCACTGCCCGCCCACCGACGTCTTCTACAAGCCGGAGGTGTTTGAGGCGCTGCAGAAGCTGAAAAAAGAGGGCAAAATCAAGCATTTCGGCGTCAGCGTGGAGCGGGTGGAGGAGGGCCTGAAGGCCATGGAGTATGAGGGCCTGGCCTCCATTCAGGTGATTTACAACATGTTCCGCCAGCGGCCCCATGAGCTGCTCTTCCCCCAGGCCAAGCAGCGCGGCGTGGCCATCATCGTGCGGGTGCCGCTGGCCAGCGGCTTGCTGACGGGCAAGTTCACCCGGGATTCCGTCTTTGGCAAGGACGACCACCGCTTCTTCAACCGCAAGGGCGAGTCCTTTGACAAGGGCGAAACCTTCTCCGGCGTAGACTATGAGCTGGGGCTCAAGGCGGTGGAGGAGCTGAAAGCCATCTTTGGCGGCGACAGCCTTACCCTGCCCGCCCTGCGCTGGATCCTGATGCGCGACGAGGTCAGCTGCGTCATCACTGGCGCCAGCCGGGCCGAGCAAATCCGCCAGAACGTGGAGGCCAGCGGCCAGCCCGCGCTCTCCCCCGAGCAGATGCAGGCGGTCAAGGCGGTGTATGACAAGTACATCCGCAAGCCGGTGCATGACCTGTGGTAAGACGGACTAACCGCAACCAGGGATAAAACAAGGAGAATACCGCCCGCGCGAGGTTTCGCGCGGGCGGTGTGTTTGTGTGTCCGAGTCGCAGCACTCAGCATTGCCCGATCACTCGGGTGAAGAAGCGGAAGCCGTCCGGCAGCAGGCTGACGGGGATGCGCTCGTTCTGGCTGTGGATGAGGCTGAGCTGCTGGCGGGTGAGCGGGAAGCCGGAGAAGCGGTAGACATGGTCGCTGATGCGGCAAAAATGCCGGCTGTCGCTGGCGGCCACCATCAGATAGGGTGAGAGGATGGCCTGGGGGTAGGTGGCGTGAATGGCCCGGGCCAGGCGCTGCCAGGCGGGGCCGGATGCCGGGGAGATGGGCGAGGGCTGGCTGGCGCGGACCAGCTCCACCTGCACATCCAGCCCTTTGAGGACGCTCTGCAGGCGCGCCACGGCATCCTGCGCGGTGTCCCCGCTGATGAGGCGCAGGTTGAGCCCGGCCTTTGCCTGCTGGGGCAGCACGTTGTAGGCGGGGGAGGCGTGCAGGCGCGTGAAGGCCACCGTGGTGCGCACCAGCGCGTCCAGCTCGCCCCCGGTCCTGCGGCAGATGAGGTCCAGCAGGGGCGCGAAACACCAGAGGTTGGCAAAGATGAGCTTGTAGGCAAAGGTGGAATGCCGCCCCAGGGTGTCAAACAGCGCCTTTGCCGGAGCAGTGAGGGTGAAGTGCAGGGGCCTGCGCGCCACCCGGCTGATGGCTTGGGCCAGGGTGAGGGCTGCCTGCCTGAAGGGCGGCGCGCTGGCGTGGCCTGGGCGGCCCTGGGCCACCAGGTCCACCAGGGCGCTGCCCTTCTCCGCGATGCCCACCAGCGCCGCCGCCCGCGTCACCCCGGGGAAGACCCGGCTGACCACCGCGCCGCCCTCATCCAGCACAAAGGCGGGCCGGACGCCGCGGGCCTCCAGCGCGTCCACAATGGCGGCAGCGTCCTGGCCCAGGGTCTCCTCATCCCCGCCCAGGGACAGGTAGAGGTCGTTCCGGGGCACAAAGCCCGCCGCCAGCTGCGCTTCCAGCGCCTCCAGCAGGCAGAGCACGGTGCATTTGGTGTCCAGCGCGCCCCGGCCCCAGACCTCGCCATCCACCAGCATGCCGGCAAAGGGCGGGTGTGCCCAGTCGCCTTCATCTGCCGGCACCACGTCATAATGGGCCATGAGCACGCTGGGCGGCCCGTCGACCTGGCCCCGGAGGTGGTAGAGCAGGCCATTCTGACCGTGCAGCTCTGCCTGGCAGCGCGCATGCACCAAGGGGTACAGGGTTTTGAGCAGGTCCCGGAAGGCGGCGAACTGCGCGGCCTCCGCGCGGCCCTCCTCGGGGTAGCTGACCGTCTTCAGCCGCAGCATGGCCTGCAGGTGGCGGGCCAGGCGCTCTGCGTCCGCCGGGATGTCCTCCGCCTTGGCGCTTTCCCGGGGCGGCGGCACAAAGCGCAGGGCCCGCGGGGTGATCAGCGCCAGGAAGGCGGCCAGCAGGGCCAACAGGGCGTACAGCAGCGGCATCAGCCCGGCCCCTGTTTGTCCAGGTGCCCGCGCTTGTACAGGACGCGCGCCACCAGGATGGCGATCAGCGCGCCCACGGGAACCAGCACGCTGACGCTGCCGGACAGCCCGGGCAGCAGCATGAACAGCGCCACCATGAACAGCAGCGGCGCGACGGCAATTTTGGGGTTCTTGCTGATGAAGACCACCCCCAGCGCGCCAAAGAGCGCGGGCAGGATGTTGTCAAAGGCGGGTGCAAGCCGGGGCGATTCCAGTACCGGCCGCAAAAAGCCCAGCAGCAGCACCCCCAGGGCGATGATGATGACGGTGACGATGGAGCTGGACGCGATGGCGATGGTGGAGATGACATCCCCCTCCTCGCTGCCCGCGCGCACTTTGGCCGCCTGCATGGCGTTGAGGGCGGCGGGCACCTTGAGGTTGGTGAGGTTGCCGGTCACAAAGCCCAGGTAGGAGCCGCCGGTGCCCAGCATGGGCACAAAGGTGAACACCTCGATGATGCCCACCGTCCAGTACAGCGGCAACACGCCCAGCAACGCGCGCAACAGCGCGCCCAGGGGCGGCCAGGCGTTGAAATAAACGCTGATGACAAGGGGCACCAGCAGCATCAGCAGCAATGCCATGCTGCCCCAGAGCCGTCCGGCCCGGTGCACCGCGCGCTCATAGGGGCTGAGGTTCATGACTGGTTCACGCTTGCTCATCTTAGACCCCTCCAGGCGCCATCAAGGCGGCGATGGGCAGGCTGAGCGCCATCGCGCCCAGCATGGACAGGGGCAGGGCGTACTGCTCCAGCCAGGTCCATTTGAACCGGCGGATCAGCAGGCCGCAGACAGCCATCAGCAGGGCTGAGGCCAGCGCCACCACCAGGGGCACAAAGCCGGGCAGCCCCTCCCGCACCCGGGAAAACAGCAGGCCCACAAAGGCGCTGATCATGCCCAGGAACAGGGCGTCGGACAAAATCTGCCCCCAGCGCTTATCGCGGCCGGCCAGGGACACCATGCCGGACTGAATCTTGCGCAGCCCCAGCAGCACCAGCACCAGGCCCGATAGGATGCCCAGCGCCATCACCCAGGCGATGGCCGCGAAGGTGGGCGCGTGGGTGATGGTTTGGGTGACCGGGGCGTTCATGGCGCTGGCTGCCAGGGTAGCGGCGGGCAGCTCGTAGGTCACCGCGCCCAGCACGCTCAGGCGCAGCCAGGGATAGGGCAGGCCGATGAACTTGCTCAGGGTGATGACCCCCACCAGGATGCTGATGGCCGGGGCGATGGAGAACAGGGCGCTGGACAGCACGGTCTTGCGGATGAGCGCGGCGCCCATGCCCAGCTCCCTGGCGCGGCGGATGGCCTTGATAAGAAAATAGGTGGACTGCAGGATGATGAACAGCACCACCAGGCCTGTGAGCAGGTACAGCAGCGGGTGGTTGACGGAGAATGCCATATGCGCCTCCTATCGTCTGTGCTTGTTGGTTGCCGCTATTATACACAAAACACGCACTGCATAGCCGTTGGCGGTGTGCATAGGCAGTCAGGCCCGGGCTAAGCCCCCGGCCTGACAGGCCGTTTGACAAGCCGCGGCCAGTCCATCAGCAGCGCGCCCAGCAGCAGGATGACCCCGCCCACCAACTGGAGCGGGCTGATGGCCTCCCCCAGCAGCAGCACCGACAGCAGCACCGCCACCAGCGGGTCCAGGTAGCTCATGATGGCCACCTGCAGGCCAGGCAGGCGGGGGATGGCGGTGAAGTACATGCTGTAGCAGATGCCCGTGTGCACCAGGCCCAGGGTGACAAGCCACACCCAGCCGCGCGGGCTGAGCGCCCCCAGGTGGAAGCCACCCCGCAGCCAGGTGAAGGGCAGCAACACCAGCACCGCGGCCAGAAACTGCACAAAGGTGCGCAGGATGCCGTCCACCGCGCCGGACGCGCGGTTGAGGGTGATGACGGTGGCGTAGAGCACAGCGGAGGCCAGGCCCAGCAAGGCGCCCTTCACATCCCCCGGCTGACCGCCACTGGCACCCAGCATCAGCACCAGGCCCAGGGTGGAGGCGGCAAAGCACAGCAGCTGCCAGGCGCTGAGCCGCTCGCGCAGCAGGAGCACCCCGGCCAGCACCATCAGGGTGGGGGCCGCGTAATAGGCCAGGGTGGCCAGGGCGATGCTGGTGTGGCGGTAGGCCTCAAACAGCAGGATCCAGTTACACGCCATCACGGCGCCGGAGAGGGCGTACCTGCCCAGCTGGGCGCGGTGGACGCGCAGCAGGGCAAAGCGGCCGGTGCGCGCCATGATGAGGCTGAGCACCACCAGCGCGATGGCCGCGCGGTAAAGCGCGACCTCGTGTGAGGGCAGGGCGATGCCGCGCACCAGCAGGCCCACCGTGCCAAAGGCCAGCACGGCCACCAGCAGCATCAGGCGGCTGCTGGCGGCGGCGGGCTGGGGGCTGGGGTTGGTCATGCGCGCTCCTCCCGGGTTGATGGCTGTATCCTATCGGCCCGCGCCTGGCCCGGTCAAGTCTTTTTGAGGTTTCCGCGCGCAAAAAGAGGCCGCCACCGGTGTGGCGACCCCTGAAGTGCGCTGATCAGGCCTTCTGAATGGCCTCAAAAACCTCTTCAATGTCGGGCAGCTGGGGCACGTCGTACACCTTGACCCACTGGATCACGCCCTGCTCGTCCACCAGGATGTTGGCACGGCCAGAGGCGCCCAGCTCCTCCAGGAAAATGCCCAGCTCCTTGGCCAGCGCGCCGTGGGGATAGAAATCCGACAGCAGCTTGGTCTTGCTGATGCTGAGCACATCGGCCCACACCTTCTTGCCCGCGGCCGCGTCCACGCTGAGCCCCAGAGGGACGGTGTTGAGCTCCTCAAAACGCTTGTGGTTGGCTTCCAGCGCGCGCATCTGGTCGGTGCAGACGCTGGTCCAGGCCAGGGGGTGCCAGGACAGCAGCACCTTCTTGCCGCGCAGGTCGGACAGCCTGACCTGGCCGCCCTGGTTGTCCGCCAGGGTAAAGTCCGGCATCTTGACGCCTTTTTTCAGTTCCATTGTTCTTCCTCCGTTTCATCAGTCCGTTGCGGGCAGGCCCGCGGATACACAATAGATGTATACCCCGGCAGGCGCCCCATCAAGCCTGTGGCCGCTTTGCCATTCACGCGCCGGATGGTATACTGTCGCAAAGCGATATTGTCAGCGCGCCAGGGCCTTCCTGACAGCGAATGAACCCAACCATCAAGCAAAGGACGGATCAACACATGCTGCCACGCGTCATCCTGCTGGCCACCGGCGGCACCATCGCCAGCCAGCCCACTGAACAAGGCCTGATGCCGCTGACCACCGCTGACGGCATCCTGGACTTTATGCCCAGCCTGCGCCAGCTGGCCCACATCAACGCCCGGGATGTGTTCATGCTGGACTCCAGCAACATCCAGCCGGAGGAATGGCAGCAGCTGGCCCAGGCAGTCCGGGAGGCGGCGGCTGAGGCGGACGGCATCATCATAACCCATGGCACGGACACCATGGCCTACACGGCCTCCGCCCTCAGCTTCATGCTGCTGGGGATCCAGATTCCCATTGTGTTCACCGGCTCCCAGCTGCCCCTCACCCACCCGCACTCCGACGCGCCGGGCAACCTGCGTGAGGCCATGGCCGTGGCGCTGTCCGGGCGGGCGGGCGTGTACATCGCCTTTCAGCACAAGGTGATCTATGGCACCCGCGCAGTCAAGATGCGCACGCTGGGCTTTGACGCCTTTGACTCCATCAACCTGCCGCCGGTGGGGTTTTTTGACGCGGACGGGCTGCACCTGCAGCCCGAGGACGGCAGCTGCAAGCCCCTTGCGGTGGCGGAGCCCCTGGCCATTGATTCGCGGGTCTTCCTGCTGAAGATGATGCCGGGCACGGACCCGGAAATCTTTGACCACATCTTGCGCGCGGGCTACCGCGGCCTGGTGCTGGAGGCCTTTGGCCTGGGCGGATTGCACTACATCCGCCGCAACCTGATTGACAAGCTGCAGGCCATCAGCCAGGCGGGGGTGATCACCCTGGTGACCACCCAGTGCCTGTACGAAAAAGCCGACTTCACCATTTATGAAGTCGGCAAGGGGTTCCAGGGCGGGGGCATCTACGGCGCGCATGACATGACCACCGAGGCCGCGGTGACCAAGCTGATGTGGGCGCTGGGCGACCTGGAGAACAGGCGGCACCTGCTCACCCGCTGCCTGACGCACGAGATGGGCACGGTGACCTAAAGCCCCAGGTTGTCCAGGATGCCCTCCATGAAGGGCAGGTGCCTGACCACCAGGTACTTGCCCCAGGCCAGGGTTTCCCGGGCGTGGTTCTTGAGCCAGTACTCCGGCTTGATGGGGCTGGCGGCGCCGGAGGGGTTAAGCCCCAGGTCCCGCGCCACCTGCAGCGCCCGGGGCAAATGATAATCGCTGGTGACAATCATCAAATCCAGGGTGCCTGCCGGCAGCAGCTTCACCGCGTTTTTGATGTTTTCCCGGGTGTTGAAGGAGGTTTCATCCATCAGCACCTGGTCCTCCCGCACGCCCCTGTCCACCAGCCAGTTGCGCATCACCGAGGCCTCCGTGGCCGGCTCGTCCACGCCCCGCGCCCCGGTGACCACGAGGAGCACCGGCTCCTGCTTGTAGATCTCCAGCGCCTTTTCCAGCCGCCAGGCCAGCTGCACGCTGGGCTGGCCGTCTTTTTCCACCTGGGCGCCCAGCACCACGATGGCGTCATAGCTGCCCGGGCGCGGCAAGGTGTGCTCCTTGAGGAGCAGATAGCCAAACAGGCCGACATAAGCCAGCGCCCCCAGCGCGATCAGCCAGAAAATGAGTTTAAACAGCATGCCCAGGCAACCGGGCCGGCGGTTTCTTGCCATGATGATTCCCCTTGTCCGACCTCATGTGATGAGGCCTTGTTGTAAGAAGCTGAAGGCGCTGTCCCCGGCGATGAGCACATGGTCGCGCAGCTGGATGGACAGCGGCGCCAGGATGTCCCGCAGGGCGCGGGTGAGCTGGATGTCCGCCTTTGAGGGCTGGGCCAGGCCGGAGGGGTGGTTGTGCGCCAGCACGCAGGCGGCCGCCCCCACGCGCAGCAGCTCGGCCGCGACCAGGCGGGGGTAGACCGCCGTCTCCCCATCATCGCCTGAGGACACCCGGGTGCTGGTGATCAGCCGGCCGCGGGCGTCCAGCGCCAGCACGTAGAAGCGCTCCACCCGCTCCCCCATCAGCAGCCCCTGGCAATGGGCGAGCAGGCGCTGCGGGTCTGACAGGCTGATGCCCTCCTCACTTTGCCCCTGGCGGTACAGGCGCAGCAGCGGCAGCAGCAGGCAGAGCAGGCTGGCGGCGTGCGGGCCGATGCCCCGCACCGCCTGCAAATCCTGGTGGGAGGCTTCCAGCACCCGGTTGAAGCTGCCAAAGTGGTGGATCAGCGCGCGCGCCAGCGGCTTGACATCCCGCCTGGGGATGGCATAGGTGAGCAGCAGCTCCAGCGCCTCATGCGGCGCGAAGCCCTCCAGCCCTGCTTTGAGGAAGCGCTCCCGCAGGCGGTCCCGGTGGCCGAGGTAGCCCGGGGCCTGGGGCCCTTGCTGTGTGTCCATGCACGCAGTATAGCACGGCAGCCGGCAAAAATCTTCAGGTGGTTGTCTGGATGGGCATGGAAGGGGCTTGTCAGCACCGTGCGCCGCAACGGGCGCCTCCTGACGCCCTATTGGCCACAACAGCAGGCGCCCCGGGGCTTGCCTGCCGCCGGGGCGCGTGGTGGTGATGAGGGGTTCAGGCCTTTACCAGGTCTTCCCCCAGCCAGTACCGCTTGAGCGGCACATACAGCAGCAGGGAAATGGCCAGCGCGATGAGGGTTTCCGGCAGCATGTAGCCGCCGTTGTACAGCAGGGAGTAGGCCATGCCGGACAGGCCCTTGTCATTGGGCCACAGGGCGTCCCAAATCAGCCAGCCGGAAATAAAATGGCACAGGAAGCGCAGCACGCACACCAGCACCACCCCCAGGCCCAGGGCCAGCAGCTTGTTGATGAGGCGCTTGCGGAAGATGCCGGCCAGGCCAATCACGGTAAAGGCCACGATGTAGTCCAGCAGGGCGATGAAGATCATCTGCAGGGCATTTTGGCCGTACATGACGTTCTTGAGGCCCAGGAACATCTGCAGGATGGAGAACACCAGGGCGCTGAACAGCCCCTGGCGGGTGCCCCAGCGCCAGCTGATCAGCACCAGGGGGATGATGCTGCCCAGGGTGACGCTGCCGCCGTAAATCCAGGTGGAGTTGAACTTGGCAAACTCGTTGAGCACCAGGGCGATGCCAATCAGGATGGCGCTTTCCAGCATCTTGCGGGTGCCCAGGCTGGCACTGTTGCGTGTGGTCATCTGTCTTCCTCCTTTGTTTGCGGGACATGAAAACCGCCCGCGGACAGCAGGCGGTGGAAAAGAAAAAACCTTCCCTACGCCGGCATTATCCGGATCAGGTTCAAGGGTTCCGGGCACCTGCCCAATCTCAGCCAGCCCAAGGCCAGCACCCCTGCGCGTCCATCGCGCGGCCTCACACTACCACAGGGCCCCGCAAGTTGTCAAGCGGGGGCGCGCGTGCTAAGATGGCTGCGACCGCCGTGACATCCTGGAGGTGAACAGCGCGTGTTTTCAAAGAAAAGTCCGCAGCCGGACCTGGCCAACATGGGCCTTGAGGACCTGCTGTTTGTGGCGCGCACCCAGCAGGACCCGGTATGGCGCCACCAGGCGCTCACCCGGGCGGAGCAGCTGGTGCCGGAGAATCTGGAGGTGCAGCGCGCCCTGCTGCTGCATGGCCGGCTGCACGAGCGCGACCCCAAAAAGATGGATTTTTCCGTCATCAAATGCTACCTGCTGCACGCCTTTGAGCACCCGGAGGACCACCCGCCGGAGGAGGCGCGGCGGATGGCCCGCGAATTGTTTGAGGAGGCCCGGCTGCTGCGCTGCCTGAAGCTGGCGACGGACCCTGAAGCCTTCCTGCGCGAGTACCTGCAGGAGCTGGCCCGGGAATACATGCGCATTTTTGTCGCGGCGGACAACCGGCACATCCCGCGGGTCTTCGGCATCTCCTTCCGGGGCAGCCTGGCCAGGTACCTGGCCGCGCCCGCCTGTGACATCCTGCGCAACATCCTCTCCTCCCCCCACCTGAACGAGGAGGAGGCCAGGCTGCTGGCCCGCGCTTTCTACCGCGCCTTTTATGAGTTCACCGGCGGGGACGTGACGAGCCTGGACAGCCGCCTGGGCCCCCAGCTGCGCGGGCTGATCAGTTAAGGAGGCCACCCTGATGCGTCTGCTGCGCCGCCTGCTGGCCCTGGCCCTGGCCATTGCCGTCATCCTGGTCTTTTATGTGTTTGCCATCATGATGGACAAGGAAACCGCCCTGACGGAGCAGCAGTTCACGGTGGAAGCCGTGGTGCTGCCGCTTGGGGACATGCAGCCGCTGGACAGCGATGACGCGCTCGCCCTGGTAACCGCCTTTGGCGTGGCCCTGCCCCTGCCGGAGGGCCTGGTGAAGGGCCGGGTGGAGAACACCAGCCACCAGGGCTACGCCGCGCGGCGCGTGCGGCTTGAGGGCAGCCAGGCCCGGCTGACCGGCATCCGCCCGGCCAGCGCCGCCAGCGCCATCCTGCCCCGCCAGGCCGCCTTCACGGCGCTGGACAAGGCGCTGCTGGGGTTCCCCCTGCTGCAGGCCAGGCTTGAGGGGCGCAGCCTGTACGCGCTGGTTACCCCGCAGGCCGCCTTTTTGATTGAACCGCTGCAGGGTGACCAGCCAGGCGCCTTCACCCAGCTGGAGCCGGCACCCTGAGGCAGGGCGCCGCCACCCCGCCCCCATCCCCACCCGCGCAGCGGCAAGCCAGGCCGCCAGGCCAGGCGGGCTGCCGCGCGGAACCATTGACCAAAGGAGCACCCATGCCACGCCCAGACCACCAGCACAAGGACACCGCCGGGCTGATCCGGCGCTTCATCCCCTATTACCGGCCCTACCTGCGCATCCTGAGCCTGGACCTGCTCTGCGCGGTGCTCACCACCGTGTGCGCGCTGGTCTTCCCACAGATTGTGCGCCAGATCACCGACCTGGCGGTGAGCAACCTGCAGGGCATCACCCTGGAGGTGGTGCTGAAGCTGGGCGCGATTTACCTGGGCCTGCTGATGCTGGAGGCGGGCAGCCGCTACTACATGCAATCCCAGGGGCATGTGATGGGCGCGATGATTGAGCGGGACATGCGCTCCCACCTCTTCGCCCACCTGGCGCAGCTGTCCTTCTCCTACTACAGCGATACCAAGATCGGGCAGATCATGTCACGCATCACCAGCGACCTGTTTGACGTGACCGAGTTCTCCCACCACTGCCCGGAGGAGATCCTGATTGCCCTGATCCACCTGGTGGTCAGCTTCATCCTGCTCTCCCGGATGAACCTGGCACTGACGCTGATCATCTTCCTTTCCCTGCCCTTCATGCTGATTTCCATCGTGCTGTTTAACCGCAAGATGCGCGACACCTTCAAGGCCTGCCGCTACCAGCTGGGCGAAATCAACTCCCAGGCGGAGGACAGCCTGCTGGGCATGCGCGTGGTGCAGTCCTTCGCCAATGAGGAGCTGGAGGGCGAGAAGTTTGAGCAGGGCAACCAGACCTTCCTGCAGCTGAAAAAACGGCAGTACCACGTGATGGCCGGCTTTCACTCCACCACCAGGCTGCTCAACGGGCTGATGAACCTGCTGGTGATTGTGGCTGGCGCCATCTTTTTGTCCCGCGGGCAGATCACGCCGGGCATGTTCGCCTCCTATTTGCTGTATGTCAACCTGCTGCTCAACACCGTGACGCGCCTGGTGGACTTTGCCGAGCAGTTCCAGCGGGGCATCACGGGCATTGAGCGTTTCTATGAAATCATGGACGCGCCGCTGGAAATCCGCGACAGCCCGGACGCCCGGGAGCTGAGCGACGTGCGGGGCGAAATCACGCTGGAGAACGTCACCTTCCGCTACAACGAGGACAGCGCCAAGGTGCTGGACCAGGTGAACCTGCACGTGCCCAGCGGCCAGAACGTGGCGCTGGTGGGGCCCAGCGGCTCGGGCAAAACCACGCTGTGCAACCTCATCCCCCGCTTTTATGACGCCACCCAGGGGCGGGTGCTGGTGGACGGCCAGGACGTGCGCGGGCTGACCCTCAAGAGCCTGCGGGGCAAGATTGGCACCGTGCAGCAGGATGTCTACCTGTTCTCCGGCACGGTGTTTGAGAACATCGTCTACGGCCGGCCGGGCGCCTCCATGCAGGAGGTGGAACAGGCCGCGAAGCGCGCCGGCGCGCACGCGTTCATCATGGAGCTGCCTGATGGCTACCACACCCATGTGGGCGAGCGGGGAGTGAAGCTGTCCGGCGGGCAGAAGCAGCGCCTGTCCATCGCCCGGGTGTTCCTGAAGGACCCGCCCATCCTGCTGCTGGACGAGGCCACAAGCGCCCTGGACAATGAATCCGAGATGCTGGTGCAGCAATCCCTGGAAGAGCTGGCCCGGGGCCGCACCACCCTGACCATCGCCCACCGGCTGACCACCATCAAAAACGCCGATGTCATCTGGGTGCTGACTGACAAGGGCCTGGAGGAAAACGGCAGCCACGAGGAGCTGATGCGCAAGCGGGGGCTATACTACCAGCTCTACCAGATGTATACTGAAAAGGAAGAGCAGCATAAGGCGCAGCTGGACGCAGTGATGGCACCTTAGGCACAAGCACACTCAAGCAAGGAGCACATCTATGGACCTGATGTTTATCGGCGCGGCGCGCGAGGTGACCGGGTCGGCCTTCCTGGTCACCATTCAGGGCCGCCGGGTGCTGGTGGACTGCGGCATGGAGCAGGGCAAGGACATCTACCAGAACCGGGCGCTGCCCATCCCCGTCAGCCAGCTGGACTGCCTGGTGCTCACCCACGCCCACATCGACCACTCCGGCATGGTGCCCGCGCTTGTGAAGCAGGGGTTTTCAGGCCCCATCCACGCGACGCCCGCCACGCTGATGCTCTGCGACATCATGCTCCGGGATTCCGCCCACATCCAGGAGATGGAGGCGGAATGGCAAAACCGCAAGGCGCAGCGCGCGGGCCAGCCGCCCGTACTGCCTGTCTACACCCAGCAGGACGCGGAGAACGCCCTGCGGCTGTTTCAGCCCCTGCCCTACGGTGAGAAGCGCGAGATCCTGCCCGGCTGTGTGCTCACCTATACCGACGCGGGCCACCTGCTGGGCTCCGCCAGCGTCACCCTGGAGCTGTATGACGGGGACATCAAGAAAACTCTGGTGTTTTCAGGGGACATCGGCAACCTCAGCCAGCCCATCATCAAGGACCCGCAGTACCTGAGCGAAGCCGACTTCGTGGTGATGGAGTCCACCTACGGCGACCGCAGCCACGGCGAGCGCCCGGACTATATCCAGGACCTGGCCGACACCCTGCAGACCACCTTTGACCGGGGCGGCAACGTGGTCATCCCCTCCTTCGCGGTGGGCCGCTCCCAGGAGGTGCTGTACTTCCTGCGGGAGATCAAGGAAAAGGGCCTGGTCAAGGGGCATGACGGCTTCCCGGTGTACATGGACAGCCCGCTGGCCATCAAGGCCACCCAGGCCTTCATGGATGTGGACCCCCGGGTGTTTGACGAGGAAACCCGGGCGCTGCTGAACCAGGGGCGCAACCCCATCAGCTTCCCCGACCTAATCATCTGCCTGACGGCGGAGGAGAGCAAGCAGATCAATTTTGACAAGCGCCCCTGCGTGATCATCTCGGCCTCCGGGATGGCGGAAGCCGGGCGCATCCGCCACCACCTGAAGCACAACCTGTGGCGCCCGGAGAGCACGGTGCTGTTTGTGGGCTACCAGAGCGTGGGCACCCTGGGCCGCCAGCTGTATGACGGGGCCAAGTCCGTGCGGCTGTTCAACGAGACGGTCAGCGTGAAGGCCCAGATCCGCATGCTGCGGGCCATCTCCGGCCACGCCGACCAGCAGGGCCTGCTCACCTGGATTGACCACTTCAACCCCAAGCCCCAGCGTGTGTTCATCACCCATGGCGAGGAGCCGGTGGCGCTGCACTTTGAGCAATTGCTGCGCGAGCGCGGCTTTGCGACCGCCGTGCCCTACTCAGGGGATGAGTGGAACCTGCCCCGGGATGCCCAGGTGGAGGCAGGCAGCCGCGCGCTGGTCAAGGCGCGCAAGCAGCAGGCCAAGGCGCGCAAGGCGGAGCTGCGCACCGACGCCCTCAACCAGGCGCTGGCCCGGCTGACCAGCCTGGTGCAGGCCAGCCAGGGGCTGAGCAACAAGCTCAAGGAAAAGCTGGCCCAGCAGATCAACGACCTGGCCCGGCGCTGGGAGGACTGAGCCAGCACGGGGCGGCGGCCTGAAACGAAGGCCCGTTACAGCCAACAGCCCGGCGCGTGTCGCGCCGGGCTGTTGCGTTTTTGACTGTGTCTGCCTTTACAGGTCGATCGTCAGGCTGACCGGGCAGTGGTCGGAGCCGTAGACCTGGTTGTGGATGTCGGCGGCCCGGATCCTGTCCTGCAGGCGGTTGGACACCAGAAAATAGTCAATCCGCCAGCCTGCGTTGCTGGCCCGCGCGTTGTTGCGGTAGCTCCACCAGGTGTAGGCCTCGGCCCGGTCCGGGTAGAGGTGGCGGAAGGTGTCGGTAAAGCCCGCCTGCAGCAGGGTGTTGAACTTGGCCCGCTCCTGGTCGGAGAAGCCGGGCTGGCCACGGTTCTGCCGGGGGTACTTCAAATCGATCTCGTTGTGGGCCACATTCAGGTCCCCGCAGTAGATGACCGGCTTTTTGCTGTCCAGCGTCACCAGGTGGGCGCGCATGGCATCCTCAAAGTGTTCGCGATAGCCGATGCGCACCAGCTCCGGCTGGGCGTTGGGAACATAGGCGTTGACCAGGTAAAAGCCAGGGTATTCAAGCGTGATCACCCGGCCCTCGTCCACGTGCTCCTCCCCCAGGCCGAAGCTGATGTTGAGGGGCTCATGCCGGGTATACACCGCGGTGCCCGAATAGCCCTTGCGCTGGGCGGAATGCCAATAGTCCTCATAGCCCGGCGGGTCATACTGGGCCTGGCCGGGCTGCATCTTGGTCTCCTGCAGGCAGAAAAAATCCGCGTCCAGGGCAATGAAGGCCTCGTCAAAGCCCTTTTTCAGCACGGCGCGAAAACCGTTGACATTCCATGATACCAGTTTCATTTGTACGCTCCTGTTGTTTGATGTTTCCTGGTGAATATACCCGTTCACCAGATTTGGTGGTATCATTTTAGCAGCGCCACCCAGGTGGCAGGACAGGGCATAACCCGGGCGGCCAGGCGGCCGCTTGCAGGCAGAAAGGATGGAAACATGGCGGAGATTGTGAAAATCTATCAGGAGCAGGCGCCGCCCAGCCGCTTCATCGGCATCCGGTATGGCGAGGACCACCGCCTGGGCAACAGCTTCGCCCACCTGTGGCAGGCCTGGTTTGAGCACAGGCGCTTTGAACCCCTGGAGCGCCTGGTGGACGACAGCTGGCGCGCGGCCTACCCCGAGGCCGGCAGCCAGATTGGCCTGATGCGCTCCAACTATGGGCAGGCCTTTGAGTACTGGATCGGCCTCTTCCTGCCCCCGGGCACCACGCCACCCCCGGGCTATGACAGCCTGGACGCGCCGGGCATGGACCTGTCCGTGCTGCTGGTCAAGGGCCAGGAGCCCGCCATCTACCACCAGGTGGACCTGGCGCTGGAGGAGCTGAAAAAGGCAGGCCGGCCCGCGGTGACGGACAAGCGCGGCTACCAGTGGGTGATGGAACGCTACCAGCACCCGCGCTTCACCCAGGTGGACGCCCAGGGCGACCGGGTGCTGGACCTGGTGGTGATGAGCGGGCTGGACCCGGCGATGGACCCGCATGCCCGCGCGCATGATGCCCCCGATGTGGTGCCCAGCCTGGAGGGCCAGCGCTACTGCGCGCGCTGCCTCCAGGCCTTCAGCGCCCGGGTGTGCCCGGACTGCGGCCACGCGGGCGCCCAGTTGCGCGCGGATGACCCCATCTACATTGGCGAGCTGCCCGGCCGCCTGCGCAACGCCCTGCAGATTGGCTTTGGGGCCACGGAAATCCCCTTCAACGCGCTGTCCAACCTTGGCAGCGGCTTCACCCTGTCCGCCGGGGACCTGTTTGAATCCTACCGGATTTATGTGCCCTACGAGCGTGCGGAAGAAGCGCGGGCCGCCTTCCAGCGCGTGCTGGACATCAACGAGACGGGCAGCTCCCTGTGATTGTGCTGTGCATCACCGCCCAGCTGCACCTGGCCTGGTGCCGCAGCCTCAAGGAGAAGCGGGCGCAGGCCCAGTCCCTGACAAGCCGGTTGCGCCAGCGCTTCAACGTGTCCGTGGCCCAGAGCGGCAGCCAGGACAAGCACCAGCTGCTCACCCTGAGCCTGGCCGCCCTGGCCTTTGACGCCGCCCAGGCGGACAGCATCGCGCAGAACCTGTATGACTTCGTGCTGGGCAACAGCCAGGGGGAGCTGCTGGTCTGGGAGGTGGAGCACCGCTGAGTGCCCTGTGAAAGGCCCGTGGCAAATGCTGCCACGGGCCTTTGGCTTATGGGAAGGGGCAGTTTACTCAAACAGGCTGAGCAGCTCGCCGTAGCCCTCCTCTTCCATTTTATCCTGGGGAATGAAGCGCAGGGAGGCGGAATTGATGCAATAGCGGGTGCCGTTGGGCGACTCCGGGTCGTTCTCAAAGACATGGCCCAGGTGGGTATCCCCAAGGCGACTGCGCACCTCGGTGCGCACCATGCCAAAGGAGCGGTCCTCGATTTCCACGATGCGCTCGTCCACCAGGCTGTCTGAGAAGGAGGGCCAGCCGCAGGAGCTGTGGTACTTGTCCAGGGAGGAGAAGAGCGGCTCGCCGGTCACGATGTCAACGTAGATGCCCGGCTCGTCCAGCTGCCAGTAGGCGTTGGTATAGGGGCGCTCGGTGCCCGCCTCCTGGGTGACATGGTACTCAAGCGGCGTAAGGCGCTTGCGCAGCTCCTCGTCGCTGGGTTTGGTGTAAGGGCTTGGTGTCTCCGGCGTGGACATGTCTGTCGCGATTCCTTTCATGGGGATGGACGCGCCGCCAATCAGCAGCAGCGCCAACAACAGGGCCTTCAGGGTGTTCATGGGGCACCTCCTGCCGGGATTGTAACCCGGCGGGCGAAAAACAAACGCGCGGCGTCACAACCCACGGAAGGTATCCCAGCCGGACAGGTCCCCTGCCTCAAAGCCGCGGCGGAACCACTCCTGCCGCTGCTCACTGGTGCCGTGGTTGAAGGTGTCCGGATCCACATAGCCCTGGTAGCGCCGCTGGATGGCGTCATCGCCCACCGAGGCCGCCGCGCTCATGGCCTCGGACAGGTCGCCGCGCTCCAGGTAGCCGCGCTCCTGCATGTAGCGGGCCACCACGCCGGCCAGGTAGTCTGCCTGCAACTCAAAGGCCACGCTGTAGCGGTTGAACTCCGTCTGGCTCATGGCGCCGCGGGCCACGCGCTGGCGCAGGTCGTTGAGCTGGGAGGTGACCCCCAGCAGCGTCTGCACATGGTGACCGGCCTCGTGCGCGATGACGTAAACCATGGCGAAGTCGCCCTCCTTGGCGCCGTACTTGCGCGTGAGGGTGTCATAGAAACTCAGGTCCAGGTAGATGGTCTGGTCGCCCGGGCAGTAGAAGGGGCCCACGCCCGCGTCCGCCGCGCCGCAGGCGGTGTTGATGGCGCCGGTGTAGACGGTGAGCTCCGGCTCGCGGTACTGGGCCTGGTACTGGGAAGCCGGCAAAACGGCTGACCAGGTGTCCTCTATGTCCGCCAGGGCGACAGAGAGCAGGCCCATCAGCTCGCGCTCCTGCTCTGATTCCACATAGGTGCTTTGCTGCTGGCTGTCTGTCTGCACGCTGCCGGGCAGCACCGCGCCGCCCAGGATGTCCCCCAGGTCACCGCCGCCCCCGCCGCTGAGCAGGGTGATCAGGAGGTACACCACAATGCCCACAACGCCCAGGCTGCCGCCGCCCACGGCCATGCGCCGCCCGGCGCTGGTCCGACCACGCCGGTCATTGACATTGGTGCTTCTGCGTCTGCCTTCCCACTTCATACTGTCCCGCCTTCCGGGCTGCCGCCCTGTGTCCTGGTGTGTTCAACAGCTGGCGCTGCCTAATCATTGTACCCGGCCAGCCAGCCGGCTCAGGGGAGGGCGGCCAGAATCTCCCCAATGCCGCCCAGCGCAAAATCGGGTTTCAGGTCGCTGCCTTCCAGTGTGGCAGGCGTCGATTCCCCGCTGTACACCAGGATGGTGCCGGTGCCCGCGGCCCGGCCGCAGGCGATGTCGGTGTAGATGCGGTCACCCACCAGCACGGTCTGGGCTGGCGTGACGCCCTTGATCTGCATGGCCAGCTGGGCAATCTCCGGCCGGGGCTTGCCCAAAAACAGGGGCAGCCTGCCGGTGGCATGCTCCAGGGCCTGGGCGATGGCTCCGCAGTCGGGGAGGTAGCCCTCTTCTGTAGGACAGACCCAGTCCGGGTTGGTGGCCAGGTAGGTGATCCCGCGGTTGATGAGCCGGGTGGCGTCTATCAGCTTCTGGTAGGTCAGCTCGGTGTCATAGCCCATCAGCAGGCAGTCCACCGCCTCCTCATACCGCTGGGTGATGGGAAAACCAGCCGAGCGCAGCTGGGCACGGAAGGAGGCGGTGCCCAGGGCGTATATCAGCCGGCCGCTGTAGTTGGCGCGCAGCCAGGCGCAGGCGGCGTCAGTCGAAGTGAAAAAATCCTCCAGCCGGGCAGGGATGCCCAGGGCCTGCAATTTCTCCACATAGGCCTGTGTGCCCAGCGAGGAGTTGTTGGTCAAAAACAGGTAGTCCGCGCCGGATGCCCGGATGGCCTGCAAAAACGCCAGGCTGTGCTCAAACAGCCGCTTCCCCAGATAGAGGGTGCCGTCCATGTCCAGCAGGTAGAGCTTGCGGTCACGCAGAAACCGCTGCAGATCGTTACGCATCTCAGGCCTCATCCAGGCGCACATGCTCCAGGCTTTTCTTGAGCAGGTGCACGAAGTACAGCGCCAGCACCGCAAGCGCCGCGGACAGCAGCATGGGCAGGGCCAGGTTCCATTTGGACAGCAGCCCGTTGATGGTGCCAAAGGGCGCGGTGACCATCAGGCAGAAGGCCAGGGAGAAGCCAAACATGCGGGCCTTCTCCACCTTGTCCATCAGCAGCATCTGCAGGCTGGAAAACAGCGGGATCAGCATGCTCAGCGCCAGGGCCTCAGCCACCACGCCAGGGAAGACCACCCAGCCACTGCCGGCAGGCAGCAGGAACAGCACCAGGTGCAGCGCGGCCATGATGACCAGGCCCAGCTGCAGGGGGCGGTGGAAGCGCTGGGGCTGGATGCGGGGCGCCAGCACAAAGAAGGCGGCCAGCATGGCCAGTGAGCGCAACCCCGAGAGCAGCGGCAGACTTTCCTCGGCGATGCCCAGGGAGCCGGTGATGAACAGCGGCCAGAAGTTGTCTGTGGCGCTGCGGATGACCATCACGCAGGAGATGATGCCCAGCACCAGCATGAGCGGGCGCTTGGAGAACATATGCCGCAGCACCTTCATGCTGCCCTGCAGGGCGTGGCGGAAGTGCTTGCCCTTCAGCTCGGCCTTTTTCTGTTCACCGATCTCAGTCTCCTTGACCATGAAGTGCAGGATGATGATTTTAATCCCGATGCTGACGGCCGCAAACAGGTAGAGGGCGCGCATGGTGCTCACCAGCGAGTGGCGCGCCACCAGGATGCTGGTGAGCGGCGCCACAAAGCCTGAGATCAGGCCGGCGATGTTGGCCAGGGCATAGATGTTGACCAGCTGGGCTGCCGGCGCGTCCTCCACCATCAGCAGGCCCCAGGAGTTTTCGGTGATGCGCCAGGTGCCGTTGAGCAGGGCCGCCACCACAAACCAGCCAAAGCCCTGCGCGCCCATCCAGATGAGCAGGGGCAGGCACCAGGCGATTGCGTCCACGATGGTGGTGGTCCAGCGGCGGCCAAATTTGTCGGTGATGGCGCCGCTGAGCGGCGCGAACACCATCTGGCTCAGGATGGAGAGGGTGGCCACGATGCCGATCTGCAGGGGGGTCAGCCCCAGCGCTTCCATGTATTTGGCCACCAGGGGCAGGTAGAGGGTGGTGGGGATGCCCCAGAGCGGCTCGGTGTACACACAGGCCCGCGCGTTGCCGCGCAGGTTGATCAGGGTGTCCACCAGCTGGTTGCGCTTGATTAGCGCCTTGAAACGGACCATGCTGCGTATCCTCGTTTCCGCGGGCTGCCGCCCGAACAGTATTTGAATGGCAGGTCAGGCCGCTGCCCTTGGCGCGGCGCGTACATCATAGCCAAACACGGCAGGGCTTGCAAGCCCGGCCGGCAGGGGCAGGTTGCCTGGTTGCCCCGGCCCGGTGCATGGCGAAAGGCCGCGGGCTTCGCCGCGGCCTTCCGGGTGTGGTGGCTTATTCGCCCTTGCGCAGGTTGGCGATGGTGCGCTGCTGGATGGTGAGCTGCTCAAAGTGGCGCGGCCCGCCCTCCCCGGTTGGGGACTGCGCCACCAGGCCCACCTTGAGGGGGCCCTCCACGTCCATGTGGAAGAGGCGGGTCATGTCAAAGCGCTTGCCGTCCAGGGAATAGTGGAAGGAGAAGTAGTTGCCCACCCGGGCAGCCTGCAGCCAGATGGGCTCGCCGGACACATTGACGCCATTGGCGTCGTCCGAGCGCACCTTGGTGACCACGCTGACCACCGCGATGGTGCCAAAGTCGCTCTTCTCAAAGCACAGCTTGCCCCAGTTGAGGCGGTCCTTCATCAGCATCAGGGAGCAGGCGTCGTAATCGGACTCAAAATCCAGCGACACCTTGACCCGCAGCACAAAGTCACCCGTGATTTCGGTGTAGTAATACGGCGCGTTGCCGCTGGACTCGCTGGGCAGGCCGCTGGCGTCCAGCTGTTCGCCGAAGTTGAAAAAATCGGTCTTGGCCGGGGCGTGAATGGTGAGAACCCCGTCCTTCTCTGTCAGGCTGCTCTCGTTCATCCAGGAAAATGTACGCATGATGTCCTCCTTCAGACATTATTGTTTGGTCAGGTGCTTGCGCATGGCAATCGCGCAGGCGGTTGACTAGGTTCCGTTTGCAGGGCCTTTGGAGAAGCCCTGGCGGAACCTCGCTAGGCGCTCAGATGCTGATGACCTCGTACCCCGCCTCCAAAAAGGGCTTGACGCCGGCGTGGCCACTCATGTCTGACAGGAAGGGCAGGCCGCTTTGCTGGGCGGCCTCGTACACGCCCAGCGTCTTGGCGCAGGCCAGGCAGACCCCGGCGATGAGCCCGGCCGCCTTCACCTTCTGGTAGACCGGGTTCTTCTCCTCCTCAAACACCGGCACCAGCTTGACCGAGGCGCCCTCAAAAATCACCCGGACCTTGTGCCCGGCCTCGTGGAGCTGGGCGGCGTTGAGCAGCACATGCATGAAGCAGGATTTTTCGCCGTTCATGCCGTAGAACAGAATGTGTTTCATGGTGGTCTCCTTTATAGGGATTGATGACCACAGTGTAGCACAGGTGGGGCCTGAGGCGCCACAACGAGGCATACTCCGCAGGGCGGGCGGGCAGCCGGGGCCTGGGGACGCCGGGCGGATCATGTGCTTTGACAAGCCGCTGAACCAATGGGAATCAATCAGAATATGACAAGGCAGGGCATTGCTGCCCTGCCTCTTGTTGTTGGGTGTCTACAAGCCGCCCGCGGGAAACCGCGCCCGGCGCAGTGGTTCCAGGCTGTCAGGCCAAGCGCGGGTCAGGTCCAATTCCCCATCAGTCAAAGCGCTTGAGGTAATCGGCCATCATGTAGCCATGATAGCCCTGGTACTCCACCTGGGCCCAGCCATCGGCGATGTCCAGCACCACGACAAACTGGCCGGAGGGCACGGTGGTATACACCGCGGCGTTCTTGGCCGGCTCCGCGCGCAGGCGCACGTTGGCCTCGCGGGTTTCCACCAGGCTGACCACCTGGGTGTAGGTGCCCAGGTTGTCCCGCACCGGCACCTGAACCAGGTGGGCGCTGAGCAGGTAGCCCTCCTGCCCCTCATGGCGCACGAGGGAGAAGACCTCGCCCCGGGCCAGCATCAGCACTGCGCGCCCGGAGCGCACGGTGGCCAGCGCCTTGCTGCGGGTGCTCATCTCCGCGCGCAGGGTCAGTTTGCCCAGGGGCGCGGTGGCCAGCGCCAGCACGGGCTGGCTGGCGCCAAAGGCCAGGCTGAGCGCCTGGGTGGGGACATAGCCAGTTGCTTCGCCCAGGGTGACCTGGCTCCAGCTTTGGCCCAGCAGCTTTAGCTGGAGCACGGCACCCGCCTCCAGGTGCTCCAGCATGGCGGAGCCATGGTCGGGCAGCTCAAAGAAGCCCGCGCCCTCCGGGGCGATGACGATGACCTCGCCGGACGGTTCCTGGGCGGGCGTGGGCATCTGGGCTTTGTCGGTCAGGGGCAGGGTGGCAAAGGGCTGGGCGGTCGCCGCGGGCGGCGGGCTGTCTTCAGGCTGTTCCCCGTCCTGATCGGTTGGCGTTGTGGTTTCAGCGGCGGCGGGCGGCTCACCCTCCTGCGCGGAGGTGGACAGGGGCAGGATGGGCAGCAGCAGCGCCAGAATCAGGCAGGCAGCCAGGATGCATTTCAGCAGTCTCATGAAGGCTTCTCCTTCCTAATTGCTTCATATATTTGAAACAATTGTGTAATGATTATAGCCCCGCGGCGCCTGCTTTGTCAACCGGCCTAAATGAAAGAGCCCCCTGGGGAGGCTCTCCATCCGGACAGGGGGCGGCTACTGGTAATTCTTCTCGTATATCATGCGCACACCCTTGAGGGTGAGCAGCGCGTCCACGTACTCAATGGCGTCGGACTGGCCGGCAATCTGGCTGGCAAAGCCACCGGTGGCCACCACCGCCACGCGGCTTTCCCCCATCTCCTGCTTCATGCGCTCCACCAGGTAGTTGACCTGGCCCACGTAGCCATACAGCAGGCCGGACTGCAGGTTGGTGATGGTGGAGCGGCCGATGACCTTGTCAGGCAGGTTGAGCTCAAAATGCGGCAGCTTGGAGGTGCCGGTCACCACGGCCTCCCGCGCCAGGCGGACGCCTGTGAGGATACAGCCGCCCAGGAAGTTGCCGTTGCCGCTGATGACACCAAAGCTGGTGGCGGTGCCAAAGTCAATGAAAATGCAGGGGGAGCCGTACAGGCTGTAGGCGGCCACCGCGTTGCAGATGCGGTCGCTGCCCAGCTCCTTGGGGTTCTCATAAAGGATGTTGATGCCGGTTTTGAGCCCCGGGCCCACAAAATGCGGCGCCAGCCTCAGGTAGTCATGGCACATGTGCTCAATGGTGAAGTTGATGCTGGGCACCACGGAGGAGATCATGATGCCGCTCACCTCGCCCATGGACAGCCCGGCCTGGCGGAACATGTTGGTCATCAGGATGCCGTACTCATCGGAAGTGTAGCTGGTGTTGGTGGAGATGCGCCAGGATTTGACCAGGTCGCGCCCCTCAAAGACGGCTGTCTTGATGTTGGTGTTGCCGATGTCCATGATGAGGATCATTGCGGTTCCTTACCTTTTTTGTAGTTTGTCCAGCGCCATCATTATCGGGAAGGACAGGATGGCGGCCACCGCGGCCTCGGAGAAGCCGGCGATGAACGCGATGCCAAGGATGAGGTTGACCACCCGCGCGGCATCCAGTGCTGCCAGTTGATAGAACAGGTACATCAGGCCCAGGTAGAAGACGGTGTTGGTCAGCGAGCCCACCGCCGCCGCAGCCGGGATGGCCAGCCTGCGGCTGGACAGCCGGGCCACCAGGCCATAGGACAGGTGGGTGAACAGCGGCACCAGCAAGCGCGGCAGGAAGCACATCACCACCGTCAGGACCGGGCTGGCCGCCAGCAGGGTGCCCGCCAGCGCGCTGGGCGGCGTCAGGGACAGGCCCAGCACGCTCATCAGGCTGACCAGCCCGAAGAAGAAACCCAGCACCAGACCGTGGCCCAGGCCCAGGGACAGGGTGCCGATGATGACGGGCACCGCCAGGATGGTGACGTTGATGAAACCCAGGGGGATCAGCCCCAGGGGGGTCAACCCAAAAAGGAAGATGAAGGCGGCCAGGATGGCAGTCAGGGTGAGGGCACGTGTTCTGCTTGTTTTCATGTGTTCCTCCGTTCAGGCTCGCGGTGGATGCCCGACATCAAGATGGGATGGGAAGCAGCGTCCGGCTCATGGCGATACCGGCAAGGGAAATATAGCAAAGGGAAGGGATCCTGTCAATTTGACCGGGCTTACAGCTGCTGCCCAACAAGCTCTTTGAGCCGCAGCGCCGCGGCGTAGACCGCGTTCTTGCGCTGGCCCCCGTCCACCAGCTGCGCCTGGGCTTCCCGCAGCGTCAGCCCCTGGGCCATCAGGTCCACCAGCCGGGCTTCCAGGCCCAAGGCTGCCTCCTCCAGCGCCAACGGCGCGGGCTGCTCCCCCACCTGCAGCAGCAGCACAAACTCGCCCCGGGGCGGGCCTTCCTGGGCCTCAAAGCGGGCGCGCAGCTGGGCCACGCTGCCGGTGAGGGTCTGCTCGTGCAGCTTGGTCAGCTCCCGGCAGATGGTCAGCGGGCAGTCCGGATAAACCTCCGCAAGGGCGCGCAGCAGCGCCAGCACCCGGTGGGGCGCCTCATACAGGACAGATAGACCGGGCGGCAGGGCGCGCAGGAAGGCCAGCAGCTCGCCTTGCTTGCGGGGCGCAAAGCCATGGAAGGTGAAGGCGGTCTGCTCACAGCCGCTGACGGACAGGGCGGCGGTCAGGGCGCTGGGCCCGGGGATGGCGAACACCTGGATGCCCGCCTCGTGGGCCAGGCGCACCAGGCGGGCGCCGGGGTCGCTGATGGCCGGGGTGCCCGCGTCAGAAACCAGGGCAACCCGCAAACGCTCCCTCTGCATGCGCGCGATGAGCCGCGGGGCGCTGCCCCGCTCGTTGTGCAGGTGATGGCTCTCCAGCTTTGTCTCAATCTGAAAGGCGTTGAGCAGCCTGCGGGTCACCCGGGTGTCTTCGGCCAGGATGAGGTCCGCCTCCATCAGCACGCGCCGGGCGCGGGGGCTGAGATCCTCCAGGTTGCCAAGCGGGGTGGCCACCACATACAGCGTACTCATGGCTGCCTCACAGCTTCTGCGCCACGCGCAGCCGGGCGCTGCGGGCGCGGGGGTTGGTGCGCAGCTCTTCCTCTCCCGGGGACACAGGGTAGCCCCGGGGCAGGCTGGCCAGGGGCTGGCGGCCGCACACGCACAGGGGCGCGTCCACCGGGCAGACGCAGGGGTTCCTGAAACTGTTGAAGGCCCGCTTGACCACCCGGTCCTCAATGGAGTGGAAGGTGATGACCACCAGGCGGCCGCCGGGCGTGAGCATCCCCAGCAAACCCGTGAGCGCCGCCCTAAGCGGGGCAATTTCATCGTTGACCGCGATGCGCACCGCCTGGAAAGTCCGGCGGGCCGGGTGACCCTCCTCACGGCGGCGCACCGCCCGGGGGATGGCCCGGTCCACCGCGCGCACCAGGTCCTGGGTGGTTTCCAGGGGGCGCTGCGCGCGCATCTCCAGGATGATCCGGGCGATGCGCACCGCCCAGCGCTCGTCCGCGTAATCGCGCAGGGCGCCGGCAATCTCCCCTTCCGGGGCCGTGTTGAGCCAGTCGGCCGCCGTGGGGCCGCCCTCCTGGTCCATGCGCATGTCCAGCGGCGCCTCCTCATGGTAGGAAAAGCCGCGGTGGGGCTGGTCCAACTGGTGGGAGGACACCCCCAAGTCCAGCAGGATGCCGTCAAAGCGCTGCCCAGGAAGCAGGGCCTGCGCCTGATGGAAATTGCCATGCACAAAGCGCACCTGGGGGTACCGCGCAAGGCGCGCCCTGGCCGCTTCCAGCGCCTCCTGGTCGCGGTCCAGGCAGGTCAATGCACATTGCCCCTGCAGTGCCTGGAGGATGCCCAGGCTGTGCCCGCCTCCGCCCACGGTGCCATCCAGGTAGGCGCCGCCGGACCTGAGGTCCAGCGCCCGCAGGCTCTCCCCCAGCAGCACCGGGGTGTGGTGGAAGGGCTGGGTCACCTGGACAGCTCCTGGATGCGCTTGCTCAGGGTGTCCAGCATGCCCTGGTTGGTGATGATCTTCTCCTCCTCCGCCTGCACCAGGGCAGGGGGCGCCTTTTTGACAAAGCCCTCATTGGCCAGCTTGCCGCGGCTGCGGGCAATCTCATCCCGCAGGGTCTGGGCATCCTTCATCAGGCGCGCGATTTCCTTCTGGATGTCCACCAGCTCGCCCAGGGGCATGAGGGCCTCGCCAGCCAGGCCCACCGCGGACACCGTCTTCTCCTCCACCTGCTCATCCAGGTCCAGCACCCGCAGGCTGGACACGCCCGCCAGGCGGATGAAGGATGCCTGGGCATCCAGCAGGTGCTGGGCCCAGCCCTCCTTGGGGCGCAGCAGCAGGCGCGCCTTCATGCCCGGCTGCACCTTGAGCTCGGTGCGTACCGCGCGGATGGCGCGGATTAGGTCCATCACGCCCTCCATCTGCTGCTCTTCCCGGGGAAAATCCAGCGCCTCATGGGCCGTAGGCCACTCCGAGAGCATGCAGGAGGCCTGCCCCTGCCCGGGCAGCGCCTTGTAGATGATTTCGGTCAAAAAGGGCATGAAGGGGTGCAGCAGGCGCAGCAGGGCGCTGAGCACCGTGAGCAGCACCGCGCGGGCCTGGGCCTGGCGCGCCGCATCATCCCCGAACAGGTCGCCCTTGGCCAGCTCGATGTACCAGTCGCAAAACTCGCTCCAGGCAAAATCATAGACCGCCTGGGCCGCCAGCCCCAGGTCATTGCCCTGCAGGTGCTGGGTCACGGTGCGGATCGCGCGGTTCATGCGGGAGAGGATCCATTTCTCCGCCGCGTTGAGCTGCGCGGGGTCCACGCTGCCCACCTCGCCCTTGAGGTTCATCAGCACAAAGCGCGCGGCGTTCCAGACCTTGTTGGCGAAATTGCGCGCCGCCTCGCTGCGCTCGGCGCTGACCCGCATGTCCGCGCCCGGCGCCACCCCCTGCACCAGGGAGAAGCGCAGCGCGTCCGCGCCGTAGGTTTCAATGACCTCCAGCGGGTCCACGCCGTTGCCCAGGGATTTGGACATCTTGCGCCCCTGCTCATCGCGCACGATGCCGTGGATGAGCACGGTGTCAAAGGGCACCTGCCCGGTGTGGTGCAGGCCTGAGAAGATCATGCGGGCCACCCAGAAGAAGATGATGTCGTATGCGGTGACCAGGGTGTTGGTGGGGTAGAAATAGGCCAGGTCCTCCGTGCGCTCGGGCCAGCCCAGGGTGGAGAAGGGCCAGAGGGCGGAGGAGAACCAGGTGTCCAGCACGTCCTCATCCTGACGCAGGCGGTCAGAAGCGCAGTCCGGGCAGGTGTCCGGCGCCTGGCGGGCCACGATGGTGCGCCCGCAGCTGTCGCAGTACCAGGCCGGGATGCGGTGCCCCCACCACAGCTGGCGGCTGATGCACCAGTCGCGGATGTTTTCCATCCAGTTGAAGTAGGTGTGGGCGAAGCGCTCGGGGTAAAAGCGCAGCTGGCCTTCGTGCACGGCGTCAATGGCCGGGCGGGCCAGCTCCTTCATCTGCAGGAACCATTGCCGGGAGATGAGGGGCTCCACCGTGGTGTGGCAGCGTGAGCAGCTGCCCACGTTGTGGGTGTAGTCCTCGGTTTTGACCAGCAGGCCTTCACCGGTCAGGCGCTTTAAAACCTCCTCCCGGGCCTGGGCGCCGCTCATGCCTGCGAAATCCGCCCCGGCGGCCTCGTTCATGCTGCCGTCATCGTTCATCACCCGCAGGATGTCCAGGTTGTGACGGCTGGCGATCTCAAAGTCATTGGGGTCATGCGCCGGGGTCATCTTGACGGCGCCGGTGCCAAAGGCCGGGTCCACATAGCTGTCGGCCACCACGGGGATCAGCCGCCCGGTGAGGGGCAGGCGCACGGTCTGGCCAATCAGATGCTGGTAGCGCCCGTCCTCCGGGTGGACGGCCACGCCGGTATCCCCCAGCATGGTTTCCGGCCGGGTGGTGGCCACCACCACGCCCGGCCCGCCATCAGCGCCGGGGTAGCGGATGTGCCAGAGCTTGGATTGCTTTTCCTCGTACTCTACCTCGATGTCACTCAGCGCGGTCCTGCACACCGGACACCAGTTGATGATGCGCTCGCCCCGGTAAATCAGCCCCTGCTCATGCAGGCGCACAAAGACCTCGGTGACCGCGCGGGAGCAGCCCTCGTCCATGGTGAAGCGCTCGCGGCTCCAGTCGCAGGAGGCGCCCAGGCGGCGCAGCTGGCGGGTGATCTGGCCGCCGTATTCCTCCTTCCACTGCCAGGCGCGCGCCAGGAAGGCCTCCCGGCCGATGCCTTCCTTGGTGAGGCCTTCTTTGCGCATCTGCTCCACGATCCTGTTTTCAGTCGCGATGGAGGCATGGTCGGTGCCCGGCAGCCACAGGGTGGGCTGGCCCAGCATCCGGTGGAAGCGGATGAGGATGTCCTGCAGGGTGACGTCCACCGCATGGCCCATGTGCAGCTGCCCGGTGATGTTGGGCGGCGGCATGACAATGGTGTAGGACTGCTTGCCCGGCTCCCGGGTGGGGGTGAAGGCGCCGGAGCGCTCCCAGGCCTCGTAGATGGCCTGCTCCTGCTGCTGGGGCGAAAAGGTCTTCTCCATGTCTGTGTGGGCCATGGTATCCTCCTGACACATCATATGCTTAGAATACAACAGGCCGCCGCATCACGAAGGACGGGCGACCCGTGGTACCACCTTGCTTCGCGGCGTTTCCGCCGCCTCTTCGCGCGCTAACGGGCGCCCCCGGCGGCCATGCCGCGGCCCTTGGAAGCGACCTTCCGCGCCTTGCCTCCCGCGCCCTTTCAGCCAGGGGGCGCTTCTCTTTGGGGAGCAACCAGGCGTGTACTCCTCTTCCGCAACGGGCAGGATTGCGCTTAGGCGCGCTGCTTGTCCTCTTCCACCGCCAGCACCTGCACACCCTTGTAGGTGCCGCAGGCCTTGCAGACGTGGTGGGCCAGGCGCATCTCGCCGCACTTGGGGCAGGCGACGATGGACGGCAGGTTCAGCTTGTAGTGGGTGCGGCGCTTGCGACCGCGCGCGCGGAACACTTTACTCTTTGGGACTGCCATGGCTTACTCCTCCTGAAACTTGTTGTACAACTGCCTGAGCGCCTCAAAAGGATGGGCCTCATGTAGCGAGTCTTCGGGTTGCTGGTCCTGCGGGTCTTCGGGCAGCTGCTGCCCTTGACAATCCTGGCTGCACAGGAAGCGGATGGGCAGCTCCAGCAGCGCCAGGGTGTGGGCCAGGCTGGACAGGTCCACCCGGCTGCCGGAGAAGACCAGCTTCTCCTCCCAGGGATCCTCCGGCTCCTCAGCCAGGGCCCGCGGGTTGACGCGCAGGAAGCTCTCATCCAGGGGCGCGCTCACCTTGTAGGCAACAGGCTGCAGGCAGCGCGCGCAATGGGCGTGGGCGGTGACGCTGAGGCGCCCTTTGATCACCAGGGCCTCGTCCACCAGGCGGAACACGCCCTTGATGGTGGCCGGCTCCGGGAAGCGGACGTCCTCGCCCAGGATGTGGGTGTCTTCCAGCGCCTCCTTGTGAACAAAGGGAATGGCCGTGCCCGGGGCCTTGATTGCGGCAGTTATGTCCAGCATCATCCTACCGCCTCCCTCCATGGTGAACGCACAGTATTATAGCCAGCCACCACAGCCTTGTCAAACAGAATAATCAGCCGTCCGCGCCGTCGTCCCTGACCGGGGTGATGACCACATGGCGGTTGGGCTCCTCCCCCTCTGAATGGGTGACAATGCCCGGGCTGGCCTGCAGCGCGCTGTGGAAAATGCGCCGCTCGTAGGGGTTCATGGGCTCCATGTTGACCCGGCGGCCGGTCTTGCGCGCGCGGTTGGCCATGCGGTTGGCCAGGCGGATGAGCGCCTCCTGGCGCTTTTGGCGGTAGCCCTCAGAATCGATGGTGACGCGGACATAGTCCTCCCGGCCCTTGTTGACGTTCAGGCTGGTCAGGTACTGCAGCGCGTCCAGCGTTTCCCCGCGCCGGCCAATCAGGATGCCCTGGGGGTCACCCTCCAGGGTGGCGAAGACATGGCCCTCCTGGTCCAGGGCGATGGACACGGTGATTTCAAGGCCCATCAGCTGCGTCAGCTCCTGCAGGAAGCGCTGGGCGATGCCCGCGGGGCTGTCGGCCTCCACCTGGGTGAGGGCGGTGAGCACGCGCTCCTCCTGCAGGGCGGCGGGGGCGGCAGGCTGGGTGGCCTGGGGCTGCCCGGCCTGGGGTTTGGGCTGGCGCGGCTTGCGCTTGCGCGGCGCACGGACGGGCCTGTCCTCCGCCTGGGCTTCAGTGGCCCGGGGAGCGGGCGCCTGGGGCTTGGGGGCTTCCCGCACCTGGGGCCTGGGGGCTTCCTCGCTTCTGCGGGGCGCCTCCTCCCTGGGCGCGGGCCTGCGCTGGGGCTTGCTGGCAAGGGAATCACGGAAAAGGTCCATGGCGTCGGCGTGGTTGTTGTCATCATTGAGGGTGAGGCGCACGCGGGCCTCGCGGCTGCCAAACAGGCCAAACAGCCCCTTGGAGCCCTCCTCCAGTATCTCAACGCTTACATCGCCGATGGACAGGCCATGTTCGGCCAGGCCTGCGGAGATGGCATCCTCCACAGTGCGGCCGCTTGCTTCATATGATTTCATTATTTGACGGTTCCTTCCTGGAGTTCGTTCGCCGCGGGCAGCTTGTCCTTCCTGTCGTAGTACAGGTTGATGAAGTAGCTCATCGCGGTGGCAATCAGGTTGCTGGTCACCCAGTACAGCGCGAAGCCGGCGTTGCTGGTCAGGGTAATGTACACGGAGAACAGCGGGAAGAAGTACTTCATGAAGTTGCCCATGCCCGCGCCCTGCCCGCCGGCGGCCGGCTGCTGGCCGGCGGCCTGGGGGTTCACCTTGGTCATCAGCAGCTGAGAGGAGCCCGCCAGCACCGGCAGGATCAGCAAGCCGTTGAACTGGGCGAAGACCTTGAGGGAGAAGATGATCAGGTTGATGTTCTCAAAGCCCGGCATGGGCGCGGTCTGCGCCACGTAGGCGGGCATCTGGGACAGCGTGGCCTGGATCTGGGGCAGCAGAGCCTTGAAGGCCTCAGCGTTGGAAAAGTCCACCGCGCCCGCGAAATCCTGCACGTGCTGGCTGATGCTGCTGATCACCAGCTGCTGGTCGGCCGCGGGCATCAGGGTCCAGATCTTGTGCCACACATCATGCCCGATGACCTGCAGGGCGTTGAGGTTCGGGGCGACGGAGGCAAAGAGCGAATCAGCCATCCAGATGTTCTTGACCCACAGCCAGCCCTCGTATTGGGGGGTGCCGCCCTTCAGGAAGGTGAAGACCTGGTCCACGATCTGTTCGTTGGCGATCAGGCGCATGGCGCCGAACATCGCGAACAGGATGGGCATCTGAATCAGCAGCGGCAGGCAGCCGGAGAGCGGGTTGTAGCGCTCCTTGCGCATCAGCTCGGACTGCTTTTGCTGCAGCTTGGCCTTGTCATTGGCGTACTTCTTCTGCAGGGCGTTGATCTGGGGCTGGATCTTGGCCATCTTGCGCATGCCCTTGCGGCTGGAGATGTCTAGCGGCATCAAAACGGTGCGGATGAGCAGGGTAAAGATGACGATGGACCAACCGTGGTTGTGGATGAGGCTGTAAATCCACTGGATGACCCCGGTCAGGGAGTTGGTGATGGCTGACACTGGGCTTAGTCCCTCCTTATTACTGAGTCTGGCAATTCAGGCACCGGGTCATAGCCGCCCCTGGAAAAGGGGTTGCAGCGGAGGATCCGTTTCAGCGCCAGCCAGCCCCCGCGCAGCGCGCCAAAGCGTTCCAGCGCGGTCAGGGCATAGTGGGAGCAGCTGGGCTGGTAGCGGCAGGCCGCCGGCAGGTGGGGGCTGAGGGTGCGCTGGTACAAGCGCACCAGCCCCATGAGCAGCCGTTTCACGCCGGAGGCTTCAGCGCGTCCAGCCGCTTGAGCAGGACGGCCAGCTGCTGGGCCAGCTGGTGGTAGTCGGCCTTGGCCGCCTCGGGGTTGGCGGTGATGACATAGCTGCCCGTCACCAGCCTGGGCATCAGCGCGCGGAAGGCCTCGCGCAGCCTGCGCTTGACCAGGTTGCGCGTGACCGCGCCGCCCACCTGGCGGGAAACCGAGAACCCAACCTGCAGCCAGCGCCCGCGCGCCAGGTGTACGCGCATCAGCCTGCCTCCGGCGTGCCTGCCCCTTCGGTAGACATAGCGGAAGTGGCCGTTTTTGCGGATCCTGTGCTGCTGCTGCATGCAAAACGTCCCCTCTGCAAGCAAAATCCGCCCATCGCGCTGTGAAACCTGTGCAACGGGCGGACGATCAGCCTTGCAGTCCGGTCACGGCGTGTCAGGCGGACAGGACCTTGCGGCCCCTGCGCCTGCGCGCTGCGAGCACGCGGCGGCCATTCTTGGTGGCCATGCGCTGGCGGAAGCCATGCACCTTGCTGCGCTGGCGTTTCTTTGGCTGGTAGGTACGTTTCATGGGTCCTCACTCCTTCTTCAACACGGCACATTGGCCCAACGGCAGGGCAGGGCCGAACCTGTAACTTCTACACTATAATATGGCGCCTGCGGGCTGTCAAGCCTGAAAGCGCCGGCCGCCCGCATCCCCTCTAGATTGCAACTTTAATTGCCGCACCCCCTGTAGCCCTGTTCACTCAAGCTGCCTGGTAAGCCTGCTTGGCCGTCCTGTAGCCAAGCAGGCGGCGCGGGTAGTTGTTCATCCAATGCTCGATTCG
>Ga0209510_1000573_pt1 | contig 49005 bp, 41 predicted proteins | sample BiotimSIPDNA_FD_185749 | JGI IMG/M metagenome (GOLD analysis project Ga0209510, IMG submission 185749) | Anaerobic biogas reactor microbial communites from Washington, USA - Biogas_R1 time_0 SIP DNA (SPAdes) (version 2) | ecosystem: Engineered > Bioreactor > Anaerobic > Unclassified | place...
CCATTACAGGAAAGGTCCTTGATACAACGGGAGCATTCCATCTTGACACAGGAGAGATACCTACAAACTGGGATACGGGCGTGATCAGGTGCAGGGTGACCCCCGTCCTGAAGTCCGCAGGCGGAGACATGACCTACACGGGAACTCCGAAATGGAGCGACTATGTCGTCGTGCGGAAAGTGGATGCCCCCAGCGAGGAGTTTGAAAATATCCTTGATGTGCTGGATCCGGATACTTCAACGGGAAACGCTGCCGGTGATGTATTCATTACAAATATTGGCAGTCAGTCAGGAGTCAGCGGAGGAGAAAATATTTTTGACGTTGACTCGGAACATATCCTGATGAAAATAAACTCTCCGAGCGATACGAGCTACGGGGCTTCATTTGTAATGCAGCTCAAATACGATAAGTTTGACAATGACAGGATCTATGGGGCATGGGCTGCCGGAAGGGAATCAGCTTCAGATATACCCTCATACATGACCGTGACCAACTACTCTGTTATTCTTGATTCACAGGTTAAAACGGATGAAGTTGCGTCAGGCCTTTTTCTTAGCACCAGATCCAATAACAGTAATTTTGGAAAAATAGTTAACAATATATTTGATAATAATTTCAGGGATGTCGGATATGCTCTGCAGTTCTGGCCCAACTGGAAGAACTCAGACGCAGAGGGTTATTTTGTTTCAAAGTTTAGAAATGGGACGGAGATCAACGGAGGCAATAAGAATAAACCCAGACCATTGGGGATTTATAATGAGACACTTAATAACAGGATAAAGGACTACTATCATCCTCAATACACAAACAACAGCAATTATACATTTGGGACATGGTCAGGTCGATACAGGGTGATGTGCACGGTTTTGGAATACTATGATGAGACCCGGGGAAAGGCCTATCCACGTTATATATTTAGGGTCAGACTACTTAAGAGGACCGACCCGGAAGTGATGGATCAAGTTCAGCTTGCTGAGATCAAAAAGAGGGATCCATGGTGCATTGGCCCTGATTTTTACGCATCTGAACCGATGTGGTTCGGGGATTTTGTGGGAAATCCAAACACTACCCCAACTACAAATACAACTACCGTAAAAGTGAAGAATTATGACACCACATCTCAGACAGCAACCTTGAACAGACAGATTAACATCGCCGGGAAAAGATTCTATGCATTAAAGCCCCCTTCAGGGGACTCATATGTTTTTAGAAAAAGACTGATGGATGCAAGGGCAACAGAATTAAATGCTGATAACAACCCCATAAATGATACCGGGATATCCGATGCTTCCGGCGGAACAGTGCTTTCAAATCCTGCTGGAATGCGCTATGTAGGTGTTAGGGGAATTGAAAAGAGCAATCTAAACTATCCGGATTCTGTGACTGTCTATGGTCTGGATCTCGCCCCCGGCTTCAGCATCAACGAGATCCGCTCAATAATGCCTGAGAATGGCAAACTGTACAATATTGAAGAGACGATACCTGCTTCGGAGCTTGCAAAGATACAGGATAAAGACTGGTATAAGTCATATAAGCTTGTGATCGCCACATCGGATAACGACATAAACAAAAAGGTTTTTGGCAGCACGGCTAGATCCGACGGCAGCGGAAACAACGGGAGCTGGTACTATCAGAACGCAGGAGGGGACGGAGGAGTTTATGACCTCCAACATAGAAATATAAACGATTGCAAGTGTCCTCTCCACAACGAGCTTTTCAAATGGCTCGGCGGGCAGTAGGGGAGTATGACGACTGACATAAAAAGAGGGGCCTGTGCAAAGGCACCGGCCCTCTTCTCTGATGCAAGTCTACTTTTCCAGTACAGCCATCACCCTTGCCGGACCTCCGTCCTGATCTGTCAGCGAAATGGGAAGGGCTGCCATGCAGAAGGGCCTGTATCCGACCTTGTCCAGATCACGCAGGTTTTCGAGCAGCACTAGCCCGCTTGAGAGAAGTATCCTATGTACCTCGTTTGAGGCTGAATCTACGGGATCCGCTGATATGGCGTCAAACCCCACGCCTTTGAGCTTTTTCTCCGCGAGCCACTCAGCCGATAGCGGAGAAAGGACAGGATACCCCTTAAGATAATCTTCCGTTCCCCATTTTTCGGACCACCCCGTCCTGAAGAGGAGGAAATCCGCTTCGGAGATCTGTGACGAGGTCACCTTGATGTCGGCAAGTTCGATCCTTCTCGCGGCGCATCCCCTCACGTCGACCACCAGGCCGAAGCCGAAGAAGGTCTCGTTGGGCAGATGGTCCAGGTTTTTCCCATCGGGGATCATGTGCGAGGGAGCATCCATGTGGGTCCCTGTGTGCGAGCTGAAGGAGAGAAGTGTCGTTCTCCAGCCGTTATCCTCCATCGTAGCCCCCTTTTTGACAGTGGGCGGCACGTCGCCCGGAAAGACCATCATGCCGTCTGTAATAGGCCAGCTGAGGTCGATAACTCTCATCCGCTATTCTCCCAGTCCGGTCATCCTGTTGAACTCATCGATCTTTTCATCAATAAGGTCAGCCATGCGGTGGATGCTCTTCCAATAGTCGGGATCGTACCACTGGGCGTTGAGCTCTTCGCTCGTTTTGCCCTGCTGCTCCACCCATGTGTAGTACTTCAGGTTGTGTATCCTCTTGCGGTCGTAGTAGCTCAGCTCCGCCATGCCGTCGATGCCCATTCCGAGGACGTATCTCTGATGGTCGACAGCAGCCCTGAGCGGCGAGTATGCTCCGAGCTCGGCGCGCATCTCTTCGAGCCTCGAAGCGTACATCTCCATCGAGTCGGTCAGGACCGTCAGTATCACATCGTTCTCCGTGAGCTCGTAATATTTCGCCATCTTTATCGCCATCGCAACGTTTGCGGCGCCTGAGATGCCCATGAGCGGAAGCTGCGATATGAATTTGTCCGAGAGGCCGAGGCCCCTGAGGTATTCCTGTCCCTCCGGTTCGTTACAGAGGCGTATCATTGCCATGCAGTTGTTGTCGTCTATCGCAAATACGAGGTCTGTGTTCTTTACGTTGTGGACCCAGGGTATGTGTTTGTCTCCTATACCCTCGATCCGGTGCTCGCCGAATCCGTTGAGGTAGAGGGTGGGACACTGGAGAGCCTCTCCGACGCCGACTTTGCTCTGGGGGTATATCTCCTTTAGATAATCCCCGCATGCAGTCGTTCCGGCGGATCCCGATGTGACGACGACGCCTGCGTACCTGTCCTTTGGTCCCATCGATTTCTTAAGGACCTCTTCCATGGCGCTTCCCGTAACATAGTAGTGCCACAGGTGGTTGCCCATCTCGTCGAACTGGTTGAATATGACTGCTTCCGGACGTGAGGCACGTATCCTGGCGACTTCGTCGTAAATTTCCTTGACGTTGCTCTCTGTGCCGGGAGTTGCGATTATCTCGCCCGCCACTGTCCGAAGCCATTCGAAGCGTTCCTTGCTCATCCCCTCCGGGAGTATCGCAATGGATTCACATCCGAGCAGCTGGGCGTTGTATGCTCCGCCGCGACAGTAGTTGCCGGTAGACGGCCATACCGCCTTCTGGCATGTCGGGTCGAACTGTCCGGTCACGAGACGGGGAACGAGGCAGCCGAAGCTTGCCCCGACCTTGTGTGCTCCCGTCGGGAACCACTTGCCGCACAGTGCGATGATGCGCGCCTTTACCCCGGTGAACTCACTCGGAAATTCCAAGGTGTTGACATCGCCGTAGAGCCCCCCGGTTTTCTTGGGTTCGTTCTTCCACGTGATACGGAAAAGGTTTGCCGGGTCTACGTCCCAGAGGCCTGTTTTTTTCAGCTTCTTCCTGATCGATACGGGAGTATATTTTTCGGGATCCCTCATCTGTTTGAATGTCGGTATCAGAACATTCCTCTTTTTCGCCATCTCGACCGCGTTCTTTAGTTTCTCTTTGTTGACTGTAAGATCGATCACTGAGTATTTCTCCCTTCAGAATATTTTTCCTATTTGTCTGTCCGCCGCTGATCGATGAGTCTTGAAAATTCGTCTATGTCCGGAGCGCATGACAACGCCTGTCCCACTGATCTCTTCGCGCTCTCGATATCCTTAAGGCCGTTTCCCGTCACGACTACTGTGACGGTCTCATCCGGAGCTATCTCTCCCGCGAGCGCCATCTTGCGGAATCCGGCAAAACCGGTAACTCCCGCCGGTTCCCCGAAGACACCGGAAGAGCGCGCAAGTTCGGGGATCGCTGAGAGTATTTCATCATCTGTCACCGTAACTGCCGTACCTTCGGATGCCCTTATCGCCCTCAGTGCCTTTGCCCAGTTTCTCGGAGCCCCAACAGAGATGCTGTCGGCTATCGTATCCGCCGGACCAAATCGTACTCTTTCGGAATTCTCGGTTATCGCCTTGTATATCGGGCTGGAACCCTCTGCCTGGACTCCGGTGATCTTTGGCATTTTGTCGATGAGCCCCAGTTCGAGCAGATCCCGGAATCCCTTATAAAGCCCGCCGACGCAGCATCCGTCTCCGACCGATATAAAGACCCTGTCGGGGACTTCCCAGTTCAGCTGCTCCGCGATCTCCATCGCGCAGGTCTTTTTGCCCTCCACAAGGAAGGGGTTTATCGCACAGTTCCTGTTGTACCAGCCGAACTTTTCTATTGCCGCAGTCGCGAGGTCGAAGGCTTTCGCATAATCTCCCTTGACAAGGACAACGTTCGCGCCGTAGACGAGAAGCTGTGTCACCTTCGCCGCCGGAGCCTTCTCGGGGACGAATATATAAGAATCTAGCCCCATCACGGCGGCGAAGCCCGAGAGCGAGCTTGCCGCGTTTCCCGTCGATGCGCAGGCTACGGTCTTCTGCCCGAAGTCCAGGGCTTTTGCGACCCCTACGGCGCTTGCCCTGTCCTTTAGCGAGGCTGTCGGGTTTCTTCCGTCGTCCTTTATGTAAAGTTTCCTGACTCCATATTTCGATGCCAGCCATTTGTTCTCGTAAAGGGGGGTCCATCCCACTGAGAGTGCGGGGATGTTCGCATCGTTCAATACCGGCATTATATCCCTGTATCTCCACATGGACATATCACGGCAGAGAGAAAGAGAATCCTTAGTGACCAGCTTCTTTGCCTCATGCATGTCGTAAAGTACGTCAAGGGTCCCGTCAAGCCCGCAGCTGTCGCAGACGTACCTTCCGTGCTCCGGGGCGTACTCTCTTCCGCACAGTACGCATTTGAGTATCTCAGGTCTTGCCATATCCTCACCCCTTAAGAGAGAGTCTGTTCCCATCCATTATACGTTGTAAGGACTTTTCAGGCTATTCTAATAGATCGTATGCCGTGTTCTTTGCCTCAGAAGTTTCAACCGCAGGGATCTGGGTCCGTAAGTATTTAATATATAATACCTGAAGAGGACTGTGTTTAAACCTCCTGCCCTCTTTTTTCAAACGGATCGAAGAAAGGAGCCACACCTGATGATCTTTTTAGTGAGAAGCGGCCCCGAGACTATAGTCTTCACCTTCACCAAAGATTTCGACAAAGCCGAACAGATATTGCTCTGTTGGGGCGAATACACCGGCAGCGATGTCGACGAGGCCTTTTCTATTTCAGGCGAGTTCAGCCGTATAGCGGTGGTCCGCATCAAAAACGGATCAGACGAGATTGAGGAGCTCAGAGTCTACGTCTCGGAGACCTCCATACAGCGTCTTCTCTGCATGATGCTCAACGCGGGGCTGGGTGACGGGATCACTGAAAGCAGGATGCAGCCCGGTTACATCCTTATGAGGCTTCTCGGAGACATAGAGAAAGGCATTGAAAGGATAAAGGAGGACTTCGGAGGAGAATACGTACCAAACGCACCGTATTTCAGCGAACCTCTTCCAGAAGATTCCTCTGTGATCTACTTTACCTCCGAACCACTCAACCACCGCATACCCCACTCGAAAATGTATGAGAAGGCCATTTACGTCAGCGAGCACTCAAAGGAAAAGCTGATGGCCACTCTCAGGATGAGGCAGAACGAATACCTTGGCGACTCCATGGGCACTCCTGACTGGAACAGTATGGAGATCCGCATCGGAGACAAGGAGGGACGCTTCAATACGCACAGAAAGAGGATCTGGACCGCCGTACAGGGCCTCCAGATCGGAACGATACTCGAAGAGGGATGGGAGAGGGAGTACACCCTGATGGGAAGGGTCGCAGACGTCTACCTTCTTAAACTCTTTACGCCGCTTGACGAAGAATCGGTAAAGGAGTTCCTCTCCGGACTCGAATATGATGATTCAGGCGAGCGCGTTGCCGACCTTGACCTCTATTTCAAAGACAGAAAGATCAGCTGGAAAGAGAGAGGCAAGGAAGGGGGCCTTTCGAAGGCCGAACTTGGGTTGGCTGCCAGGAAGAGCATGCTCAGTAAGCTTGACAAATATTCCCTCTCAAAAATGCGCAAGCTCGACGAAGAACTGAAACTCGCCAAGCGGTAATAAGCGCGCATACAGGAACGATAAAAAGGGGCCCTTTGGATAAAGGGCCCCTCGTCCGTATTTTTGATGTACTGAAAGCCGGTTTCTAGAAGCTTTCCTGCGCGTTCCTTGCGATTATCTCTTCCTGCTGGTAAGAGTCGAGGTCTACGAAGTAATCGCTGTAGCCTGCTACCCTGACAAGGAGTCCACGGTAGTTGTCGGGGTTTTTCTGAGCGTCGCGGAGAGTCTCTTCATCCACAACGTTGAACTGGATATGGTGTCCGCCAAGTTTGAAGTAGGAGCGGATCAGATTCTTGACTCCTTCGATACCTTCCTCACCTGCGAGGACCGAGGGGAGGAAGCGTTGATTGAGAAGCGTTCCGCCTGATTTTACCTGGTCCATTTTGGCAAGGGACTTCACGACCGCTGTCGGTCCTTTGCGGTCTGCACCGTGGCTCGGTGATGTCCCGTCGGATTCCGGCATTCCTGCGAAGCGTCCGTTCGGCGTCGCGCCAAGCTTCTGCCCAAAGTAATTGTGGCATGTCGTGCTCAGCATGTTAAGGTGATATGTCGGTCCAAGGATGCTGTGTCTGCCCTCGATAGTTCTGAAGAGGCTGTCGTAGACCCTCTTCATGATGTTGTCCGCATAGTCGTCGTCATTGCCGAAGAAGGGGGTCTTGTTCCAGAGGGTAAGGCGCATCTCTTCTTCGCCCTCCCAGTTTTTCTTCAATGCGTTCACAAGCTGCTCAAGGGTATATCTCTTATCTTCGTAGACATGCTTCTTGATCGCCGAAAGGCTGTCTGTGATCGTACCGATACCGCAGCACTGGATGTAGTCTGTGTTGTAGCGGGGCCCGCCGTTGTAGTAGTCCTTGCCCTTCTCGATGCAGTCCCTGATGACGACGGAGAGGAATGTGGCGGCCATCTTCGTCGCGTACTGGTAGCGGAGATAATTGTCGACTTTGATCTTAGTCTCCACAGCATAGTTGAGCTGTTTCTCGAAAGCGGCATAGAGATCGTCGAATGTTTTGAACTCGCTGATGTCACCTGTCTGGATGCTGACCTGCTTGCCTGTGAGCATGTCTACGCCGTTCGTAAGTGCGTACTCAAGGAGTTTCGGCACATTGAGATATCCGTGGAGCAGATATGCCTCCTTGCCTGCCGCGCCCGTCTCGATGCATCCGCTCGTGCCGCCCTCGCGCGCGTCTTCAAGCGTCTTGCCTACTCGCATCTGTTCCTGTATGACCATGTCGGCGTTGAAGACCGAGGGATATCCCATGCCGTTGCGGAAGACCTTTGCTGCGGCGCGGATAACGCTGTCCGGCGTACGTTCGCTGACCTGGATGTTGCCCTGGGGCTGCAGAAGGCGAAGTTCGTCAAATATCTCAAGGCAAATGTAAGTGACTTCACTCGATCCGTCGCTGCCGTCGGCCTTGAGCCCTGCAAGGTTGATGTTCGTAAAGTCGTTGTACGTTCCGCTCTCTGCGGCAGTCACGCCGACCTTGGGAGGTGCGGGGGTGTTGTTGACCTTGATCCAGAGGCAGGAAAGTAGTTCCTTCGCTGCTTCCCTGTCGAGTGTGCCCTCTTTCACGCCCTTCTCATAGAAGGGGGCGAGGTGCTGGTCGAGGTGGCCGGGGCTCATTGCGTCCCAACCGTTGAGTTCAGTTATCGTGCCAAGATGCACGAACCAGTACATCTGGACTGCTTCCCAGAAGTCTCTCGGAGCGTGTGCGGGTACCCATCTGCAGACATCGGCTATCTTTAGCAGCTCGGCCTTGCGTTTGGGATCGCTCTCGCCCGCTGCCATCTTTTCGGCAAGCTCCGCGTGCCTTTCTGCAAAAATGATCACTGCGTCGCAGGAGATATCCATACCCTGCAGCTGCTCATCCTTTGCAGTTGCCTCGGGATCGTTGAGGTAGTCAAGTTTCGCACGTGCTTCGGCGATCTTCTTTTTAAGATCAAGCATGCCCTGTTTGTAAATAAGGCCGTCAAGCGCCGTGTGTCCAAGAGCTCTCTGCTCTCCGAACTCTGTAAATGTTCCGGCCTCATAGAGCTTGGTCCAGTTTTCGGGCATGCGCGCGAAAAGCTTGTCTCTCATGCAGCGGCCGCGCCAGAAGGGAATGACCTTCTCTTCATAGATCTCGATATCTTTGGGGTCTACGGTGTAGTTCTGCTGTTTCCTGAGGTTAAGGATCTCAAGGTCTTCTCTTGAATGGCAGGTAAGTTCGGGGAAAGTCGAGACGGCCTTGGGCTTCGGCCCTCTCTCTCCGACTATAAGTTCGTCTTTTCCGATATATATGGTCTTCTTCTCGCAGAGGTTCTTGAAGTTCAGCGCACGCATTACGGGCATAGGATATTTGTTGTCGTTTTCTTTGTAGAATTCAGTCTCAAGAACGGCTCTCTCGATACTTATGGATGGGTGTGCTTCGAAGCTTTCGTCACGAAGACGTTTGATGCGTTCGTTCATGTCTGTTACCTCCCCAGGTGTTTTCTGCTTCTATAAATTAAATTTTTTTAGGATTACCCCGGCCTTCGCAGATTTATGCTCAGGCCTGCCGCTTTTATTATGATGCGCCTCATGCGCATTGTGTTCACTCTTATCTCACTAGCCGCCTATGTGCGTTTTCAGTCCGAAGCTTTCAAGTATGGAGGCAGCTTTTCGTGTCTGATTTTCCGTAGGGGGGAGCAGGCCGGGCAACTTGTACTCCATGCCCCACCTCTCGTGCTTTCCCCTCGCGACCGCGTGGTATGGAAGTATGTTCACCGCGGTTATCCCCTTCAGCTTTGAGACGAACTCTCCCAGCGCCGCCACGTTTTCGTCATCTGTGTTGAGTCCGGGCATAAAGGGAAACCTTATGTTTATCTTTGATCCCGCTTCCGAGATCGCGACAAGGTTCTCAAGTATGATGCTGTTGTCGACGCCAGTGTATTCTCTGTGCTTTTCCGGATCCATATGTTTCAGGTCATAGAGGAAGAGGTCTGTATAATTTGCCGCTTCGAGGATGATCCTTTTGTCTACGAACCCGCAGGTGTCTACCGCCCTGTGGAACCCTTCCCGCCCGCAGGCTTTCAGGGCTTCGATCACAAACTTGGGCTGCATCAGCGGTTCGCCTCCCGAAAAGGTCACCCCGCCGCCGTCCCTGAAGAATATCTCATCCTTTCTGAGTTCCTCCATGAGCTGTTCCACAGAGTATTTCCTGCCGCAAAGCTCGCGCGCACCTGAGGGGCATACATCCTCGCAGACACCGCACCCGTCGCAAAGCCCCGGGTCGGTCTCAAGCGATCCTCCGACGACTGATATGGCTTTGTTGGGACAAGATCTGACACATGCTCCGCACCCTATGCACTTCTCGCCTCTGAAAAGGATCGCCGGCGTCATCGATTGGCTTTCAGGGTTATGACACCACCAACAGGACAGAGGGCACCCTTTCATGTGCACCGTTGTCCTTGTTCCCGGTCCGTCGTGTATGGAGTATTTTTTTATGTCAAATATTATCCCTGTTGCGCTCAATCCCGTTATGCCTCCTCAGAAACGTCCAGTTCGGAATGCTTGGCAAAATAATACTTCCGGATGAATCTTTCCTGGACCTGGAACGACCAGTGTACGTCCCTTATGTACTCTGCCGCTCCGTTGAAGTCACCTTTTCTGAGCAGCTCTATCAGCATCTTATGCTCTTCAAGTGAGTGCAGTTCCCACTCCTTGACGTAAGTTTTGTTCCTTGGGAAATCGTAGAGCCTCTCCCTGTGTATCTTTATGTAATGCAGTATCTCTGCGTTGTCAGACATGTTCAGATAGACATTGTGGAACTTTAGGTTTTCTTCGTAGAACAACTGGAAATTGTTCTGATCCAGAGCCTTTCTCATCTGGGCGTTGCATTTCTCCATGAAGTCGGCGTCGCTTTCACGGAAACGGAGCGCTATGTGTACCATGACCGATGATTCAAGCCCTCCGATGATCTCATATATGTTTCTTATCTTTTCGAGAGTCAGCGTATTCACGATAACTCCGCGTCTTGGATAGATGGTCACGAACCCTTCGGTCTCCAGCTGGAAGAGAGCATCTCTGAGCGGTGTTCTGCTCATACCCAGTTCCATGCTTATCTCATTGAGGTTCAGGAAAGATCCGGGGCGGATCTTCCCATCGTTCATCTGAAGGCGGAGGTAGTCGTAAACCTGCTCCCTGAGAGATTTGATCGTGAAAAAAGAATCGTTTCCGTTACTCATAAAATTGCCCCTTTCTACGATTGTATCACAGATATATCAGATTGCAATATATGCATTGATAAATATCCGCTGCCGCTAACGTAAAAATTTATTAATCCTTGTCTGATAGCCAATATTCAAATCTTGTTCCTCGTGGCTAACGTGATATATTTGCCTGTCGTTATTGTGTGTCGATATCCTTAAACATTAAATGGCAGCTGATATTTTATTATATACCTTTAATTGGTGGACCGAAAGTTAAGGGGAGCTTTTTTATTCCATGTTTAAAAACTTATGATAACTCTTTTAAAGGAGTGATTACAACTTTTATGAAAAAGGTTATACTTTGACGGAGATAGAATGGTTCCTGCAAACTATGAAAAAACTCTAAGAGGGGGATCTTCATGAAAATCAAAGAATTCAAGCTGGAGAGGCTTTTCGCCCGTTACTCTTCACAGGCCAAATACAGGTTGAGCCAGTCTGCGTGTGAGTACTGCACCATGCAGGAGATACTTGACATGGCGGACGAAGAATGCAAAAAAATGTGGGACAACCTTGTCCTTGGTTATACAGATACGACAGGATTCGCTCCGCTGCGCGAAGCCGTGGCTAAAAGGTTCGTCACCATACGTCCGTCTGATATACTTGAACTTGCTCCGGAAGAGGGAATATTCATATTCATGAATACCCTTCTGGACCCTGGGGACGAGGTCATCGTAATGCAGCCCTGCCTCCCGTCCCTCTACGAGATACCGAGGGCGCTCGGATGCAAGATAATCAAATGGCCGCTCCAAGAGACGAGCTGGGGGTGGACTCTCGATTACAACTTCCTCGCCGAAAATATTTCCCCCAATACGAAGCTCCTGGTCCTCAACATACCCAACAATCCGACAGGATTCATACCCGTTAAGACCGAGATGGACAGGATACTCAACCTGGCGGACAGGATGGGTACATGGGTGTTCTGCGAAGAGACATACCGCGGAATGGAGCATGACCCTGCAGCTGCGCTTCCCTCTCTTTCCGATATGTATCCGAGGGCTACGACTATCGGCGGCCTCAACAAGTTCGGACTCCCCGGGACCAGGATAGGGTGGCTTGTGACAAAAAATAAAAATATACTTGAAAACTGTGCCGCATATAAAGATTACACGACCCTGTGCAACAATGCCCCGGGAGAGATCCTTGCCACGATAGCCATGCGCAATGCCACGACCCTTCTTCAGCGCAATCACAGGATCGTATTGGAAAATCTGAGTCTTGCGGAGAAATTCTTCAAGAAGCACAAGAAACTGCTCCACTGGATCCAGCCGAACGGAGGAAGCACAGCATTCCCCCAGCTCCATAGGCCGTTCGATGTGACCGAGATGTGCGAAAGGGCGATGAACGAGAAGGAACTCCTTATCATCGGAGAACGCGCGTTCGGTGTTACCACAAACAATTTCCGAGTCGGGCTCGGACGCCTCGATTTCAAAGAGGCGCTCGATGTCTTCTCGGAAATTATCGAAGATATGGAACAGAAGATCTCTTAGTACGGTGCGGCCTGAGTGTCATAATGATGCCGACGGTCCCGGGGTCAGTCCCGGGACCGTTTTTTATCCGGACGCGATCGATCCGTACTTTTCGCCTCTCCTGTAATAAGGCACAACTGCCGAAGAGTCGATCTCCGCGCAGAAAAAAATGTCCTCGCCGAAGCCAAGCTCCTGAAGTATCCTCCCATGCTCCGATTCCATACAAAGGCTTGCGAGGTCAGGCCCGAAATGGTGCCAGAGCGCCATTGCGGTCAATGCTCCGTCGGTCAGTTCCATCTCTGTCCCGCCGTTTGAGGGGGCAAGCGCCAGCATTTTTTCTATGATCATACCGGAACAGACAGCATCCTCTATAGAAAATTTGCCGTTCCTTCCCGAAGCAACGGTACAGATGCGTCTGCCGCTGCACAGTGCATCCCAGGCGGCCGCCTCTGCGTTCCTTGCACATGCGATCCTTACTTCGGGACAGCCGGAAGCTGCCGCCAGAAGAGCCTTTGTCCCGTTGGAAGTTGTCATGATGGCATTTTCGGGAGCCCCGCGCCTTGTCAGTTCAAGAGGTGAATTTCCGTAGTCGAAGCCCGGGACCATCACCCCGCCCCTCTCTCCCATAAGCATCCAGCCGGGACCCGCTTCTGCTTTCATCCTGAATGCCTCGTCGCTGTCGGCGCATGGTATCAGCTTGCTCCCGCCGTACTCAAAAAACGTGGTCATCTGTGTTGATGCCCGGAGCAGATCGACCACAAGCCTGCAGTCATGCGTGTCCATCGTCTCGGACGGGACCAGTACGGCATCGAATAAATACTTCAAAGGCAGTGTCCTCCCGGATCGGTTTCCCCGTGTACGTAATAACAGGTATAATTATTATAGTTCCTTATTATCACAATATCATAATGACCGACAGGAGGTAATGAAAAATGAAGATCCTCGTAGCCGTTGATTTCAGCCCGGTAGGAAGGGAAGTCGCGCATGCAGGGTATCGTCTGGCAAAGAAATTGGGAAGCGGGATAACTTTCTTTCACTGTGCTCCGCAGACAGCGCGTTTTCTTCAGGGTTACGACATAAAGGCCTTTGTCTCTTCAGCAAGCAGGGATGATCAGAAAAAAATAGGAGAGATGGCAAGACATAAGCTCCATAAGGTCATGGAGGACGTCTTTGCTGAGAACGGCGTATCCGAATCTTTGGACATAGAGGAAGAGGTGGCCTTCGGCGACCCCGGCGATGAACTGCTTAATTATGCAAAAGAAAAGGGCGTTGATCTGATAGTGGTCGGGTACAAGAGCTACAGCGCCATAGAACAGCTGCTCGTAGGGAGTACCGCAGCAAAGGTCGCCAGATATGCTCCCTGCTCTGTTCTGATATACAGGCCCAATAAATGCTAGTCCAGGGCCTTATTCCCTGATCTGCCAAGGTATTGCTAAGGTCTGCCGCCGCAGCTTCTCCGGCAGGGCGGGTTTTCAGTTCAATTAAATAGGCATTTATCCTGAACGGCCCTCTGTGATTATTCAGAAAATGAATGTTACAATATCAACAGCGATAAAAAATCGATAATTTAATGATCACAGGAGGTCAGGATCGACATGAAAATTCTTTTGGCTGTGGATTTCAGTCCATTGGGTCGCCGTACCACGGGAGCAGGCTACAGATTGGCTCAGAAGATAGCGTCGGAGGTCACTTTCTTTCACTGTGCGCCGCAGGCATCGCGCTTCCTGCAGGGATATGACATAAAGGCATTCGTATCTTCGACCGGCAAGGAAGAACAGAAGAACATCGAAGATGCGGCAAAGCTCAAACTGCATAAAGTCATGGAGGACGTCATAGCGGAGAACGGGATAAAAGAAGGCCTCAGGATCGAGGAAAAAGTTGTCTCGGGAGAACCTGCGGACGAGATCCTGAGCTATGCGGAGTCGAATAAGTTCGACCTGATCTTCCTTGGTTACAAGAGCTTCAATCTGATCGAACAGATACTGGTGGGCAGCACAGCCGACAAAGTCATACGCTACGCGACCTGCTCCGTACTGATCTACAGACCGGACAGGGCCGAACATATAGACCTCTGATCCTTATTGCTCGTTATTAGGATCAAAAATGCCCGCATGACTGCGGGCATTTTTCGTCTTTAAAATTATCTCTGTTCGTTAGGCCGGAATGATCAGATTATCAGCTTGCCTTTTCCGCCCGCCATGTTGTCGAGCTGGTTCAGGACATTGGCGCCGGCTACCTCTATCTTGGGCTTCTTTGCAGCTTCTTCGCGGGCATATTCCTGAAGTTTTTTCTCATATTCCGCCATCGATCTTTTGATGCCCTCGACGTCACCCTTGATCCACTGAAGGATCCCGTCGGTTATCGTCCTGTACATTTCTTCCTTGGGCTCTGCCTGGATGACCCCGAGTTCTTTAAGCATCCTGTATTCTTCTTTTACGGAATCCAGGATGTCTTCTTCTGTGATGAGTCCCTTTTTGTAGAGAGCGCGGTAGATTATATTTGATTTTGTCTTGCTGTTTTCATCGTTTGCCGAAAGGGATTCCACCCTCGACAGAAGCATCGAGATTATTTCTTCAAGACTGATCTGCATCGGTGCGGCCATTTAAATATTCCTCCCACTGTTGATTTATGGTGCTTATTTTATCACAGCACCAATATTACAAAAAAAGAGGATAACACATATAAACCTATGAGTAAAATGCCGATTGATTTAATCAACTTTTAGGGCTATGGTTATTTGGGCTTTGAAAAGGAGAGATAATGAGCGTGAGAGCTAGACACAGGCTGACACATCTTGCTGTAAAAATGGAATTATTCGTAATGAGCGAATGGTCGACATTCGTCATATCCACCCTGGGGTCTCTGCTGTATACAATAGGCGTTATAGCCTTTACACTGCCCTATCGTTTTCCCGATGCAGGCGTGATGGGTATTTCTGTCATACTGAAGTACACTATCGGCCTCGCTCCATCCATCTCATCACTTGTGGCGAACGTCATCCTCCTGGCATGGGGCTGGAAGGAACTTTCAAAGCGTTTTGTCCTGTGGACTATATATAATGTCATTTTGATCTCATTTCTGCTCGAAGTCCTTCAATTCATAAAGTTTCCTGTCATCAACGATATGTTCCTTGTGGCCATTGCGGGCGGCCTGATCAAGGGGGTCGGCGGAGGGCTCGTCTTCAGAACAGGGGTGAGCGGAGGCGGGATGGATATAGTCATAGCTGTACTTAGAAAGAGATACGGCATCGAAGTCGGACGTTTCAGCTTCTACATAAATATGCTCATCCTCGGCGGATCAATGGGAATCGTGGGAATGGAAAAAATGCTTTATGGTTTTGTCGCAAGCTATGTATCCGGGCAGAGCATAGACAGCGTTCTCTCATCGTTCGACAAGCGCCGTCTGGTGCTGATAATGGCCAAGGATACAAAGCCGGTGGTAAGGTACATCTCTGACGAACTGCGCAGGGGATCGACCGTACTGTACGGCGAGGGAGGCTTCTCCGGCGAGGAGCGTCCAACGATAATGTGTCTGCTCACCCCCAGGCAGACCATGGTCCTGAAACGGTATCTGGCCAAGAACCATCCAAAATCCTTCATGGTAGTCTCGGAGGCATCGGAAGTCCTGGGCAAAGGCTTCAAGCACTGGAAACAGATCTGACCTCTGCCCGGTCCCGCCATCCTGATACAGGGCGCTCAGGTCGTCTTTACGGAAGCGGGCCGTTCCACCACATCGGTATGCCTATCGAGTAGCCTAAAGTGAACTCCCCGCTCTGGTCATATATCAGCATGACCCTCGAACTGAAGTTCGTCATAGGAGCGGATAGCGCAATACCGGCTTCCCACCAGCTCTGGTCGTTCTCCCACTCTCTCATCGTCTGGCCGAAGTTTCCGAAGATCTCGAGGTTTAGCCCTCCCCACCACGACCTTGTGATCATCTTGGCGGCCCCAAGGTGGATCCAGTATGCCTGATCTCCGACCAGAGGATGTGCAGCAAGGCTGAATAGCTCCTCATTGGTCCCCAGTGTGGCTGCGTAGGCCGGATCATCGACGTCCCCTGTTTTGAGTCCCCCGGAAAGGACGACGTTCCAAGTCTGCCATATCGGCAGATATGCATGAAATCGTGTATGGGTCACTGTTGTCTCCCCGTTGGGGAACCAGATGTCCGAGTTGACCGAAAGTCCTTTGGTCGGGAGTATAGGGTCATCCAGATTGTTGAAGGTAAAGTTTATGTAAGGTCCGTCCAGGGTGCCGTCCTGATCATATTCTATCCTCTCTACGGCGTATCCCAGACCTATCCTTGCCTTCCTGCCGATATCCTTGTACCAGGCTATCCTGCCCGAATAGCGTTCAAGCTCGAAAGGAGCTGCGTTGCCAGGGACGTAGCCCTCTTCCCTGGCGGAGAGGACGACCCCGAACTGTGTGTCATGTCTGGTCTTGGGTGTGAAATACCTCAGCATCGCGCCCCATCTTGATCCGAACCTGTATTCGGCAGAGCCGACGTCTCCCTCGAAGAAAATGTCCCGCGCCTGCGCGCTGAGCGATATCCAACTGTCAGGGTACAGGTTGCTTACGTATCCGCCAAGCCCGAATTCGTATTTGGGCGGCCTCTCTATAGAGAATACTACTGCCGCGGTCTCTTCCGTCAGAGTCTGGGCACGTCCCTCCACAGACGCGAAGTCGTCTCCGACCGAAAGGGCCTTGACGGCATCGGCGACTTTTTCCATGTCCAGAGGTCCTCCGATCCAATGGTCATACTTGCTGTGAAGTACTTTTGCAATACTTTCTGGGACTCCCTCGAACCTTATCTCGGTCACGAGGGGCTTTACCGAGGAGGGCGGGTCGATATGCCTGAACTCACAGAACGGTTGGCCGGGCGGGCATGAAATATCTCTGAGCTGTTCGACCATTGGCTCGGCAGCCTCGACCCCTCTCGCTATGATCTGATCATAGCCGTCAGACTGCAGTATGCCGAAATCTTTGACTTTGGGAGAGATCACAAGATCAGCAGCCGCGGCGTTCACCCTCACCTGATGGACCATCAGTATTTCGATCGTCTGGGCCATCACTTCGACCATCGAGCGCAGGCTGTCCCGTCTTTTCGTGATATTTTCGGGAGAAAGATTGACAGCGACCACCGGGTGTCCGGGAAATAATCTTTTTGCCTCAAGGACGGGGAGGTTTGCCCTGAGCCCTCCGTCTACGAAGAGCCTGCCATTCATCTCCCAGGGTTCGAAGATGCCCGGTATCGAAAGCGAAGCCCTTAACGCAGAGGCAAGGTTGCCGTCCCTCAGTACGACGGATTCTCCTGTTTCAAGGTCGGTGGCCATTGCCGCGAAGGGGATGGGAAGCAGATTGAAGTCAGTGACCGTCACCCTTGCCGTCATCTCATTAAGGAAAGAATATAGGCCCTTGGCGCGGAGCATGCCCCGGTTGCTCCGCGGCTTTTTTTTCTCGTCCATGAAAACGTTGAAGATGGCGGAACCGCTTGAAGGAGGTTTGTTGTAGTTTATATCGGCAGCTTCCGCCGATGACCTGTTGGAGATTATTTCCATCATGTCCAGGTCGGATATGATCTCTTTCATCTCAGCGGCGCTGTATCCGGATGCATAAATGCCGCCTATCACTGCCCCCATGCTTGTGCCTACTATCGCGGCGATCGGGATATTTTCCCTTTCAAGGATCTCAAGCACGCCAATGTGGGCAAGCCCCTTGGTACCGCCTCCGGACAGGACCAGAACTATCCCGTCCCTGTGCGGGAATCCCCACTCGTCATGTTGCTTCTGAGCCTCTGCCAGTGCCTCGGCAGGTGAAGCCTCCGAGAAGGCGGACATCGGGAAAGCGACAAAAAATAATGATAAAAGTATAAAAGAAAACGATCTGAGGTGTTTTCTCATGGTATCCTCTCCCGTCCGTGTCAGGGATAAGCGCTTTGAATTCAAAACAGAATATGCATTTCGCACAAGACCGACACGTACTGCCTGCTATTATTTGTGCTCAGGTAATAATGACATCTTGCTTTACATTATATAGGATAAAAAACGGATGAAGAGACGGGCATATGACATATTACAGATATTATAATGTCGATTTGCCGTGTTAAACAACATGTTTGACCAACAGCCCTCTTTTCCCATTTAAAAGGAATAATATGCGGCATTAAATCCTGTTTATACTGTGAGAAAAAACAGTATGAACACAAAAATCGCTCTCTGCTTGTTTCGCATGTGCAGAGAGCGATTCTTAATAGATGAGGATCAGTTGATGACTTTATAACGTCAATCCCTGTCTTCCCGTCTGAACGGAATGCTTAGTGCCGCAGGCGCGCCCAGGAGTATGCCCTTCCCTGCCCTGATGGAAACAATAGTCAGGACGATAATTGTCATCAGATATGGCAGCGTAAGCAGGAGAGATGCTGAAATACTTGAGCCCATTGCCTGCATCCTTAGCTGAAGGGCTTCGACTCCACCGAAAAGATAAGCACCCAGGGCCGCGCGCGCAGGGTTCCAAAGTCCGAATATCACAAGTGCGACAGCTATCCATCCCCTTCCGGCTGTCATGCCTTCGATCCACATCTGAGCGTAGACTACAGAAAGATAGCCGCCGCCGAGTCCGGCAAGGCCGCCGCCGAACATGCAGTAGAAGTAGCGAATGTATGTGACAGGGATCCCCATTGCATCTGCCGCCCTGGGGTTCTCACCGACTGCTCTCAGATTCAGCCCGGCGCGTGTCCTGAAGAGAAACCAGCACAGCGCCGCGATGAGAGCGTATGAAACATAGACCATCGCGTTGTGCTGGAAGAAGATCGGTCCTATGAAGGGAATATCACCGAGAAAAGGCATTTTATACGCTGTCATTCCGGCGATAGTCTCTCCGATCACGCTCCTGCCCAGAAGTGCGCTGAGGCCGTAGCCTGTAAGGACCATCGCAAGGCCGCTTACTACCTGGTTGCACATCAGGGTGATGCACAAAAATGCATGGATCAGTGTTATTGCCGCACCTGCGAAAAATGAGGCGAGGAGTCCAAGCCAGGGATCGCCGGTTGACTTTGTGACTGCGAACCCGGTATAAGCTCCGACAAGCATTACCCCTTCAAGTCCAAGGTTCATGACCCCGGCTCTCTCGGAGATCACTTCACCGAGTGTAGCGTAAAGTACGGGTGTCCCGCTTCTGACCGCTGAAGCCAGGATAGCTATCAGGAAATCCATCTATTTTGCCTCCTCTGCAGGGCCTGCAGAAACTCTTACTATCTTTATCCTGAATCTTGAAAGGGTCTCAGCCGCAAGCACTGAAAAAAGGATAAGCCCCTGAAGGATCTGGATGCTTGCCATTGGAAGACCCATTACGACCTGAAGAGTGTCCCCTCCAACAAGCAAGATCCCCAAGAGAAACGAGACAAGCGGGACATATATTGGAGAAAGCCTGGAAAGCCAAGCCACGGTTATGCCTGTATATCCGTATCCCATTGTGAAGCCGCGGCTCATCCTGCCGTGCAGACCTGCTATCTCACCCATTCCGGCCAGCCCTGCTATGGCTCCTCCTATGAATGTTACGAGAAGGATATTTTTTGCGATATCCATACCCCCGTAGCGTGCCGCCCGGGGATTTTCGCCTATTACCCTTATTTCATATCCCCATTTGCTCCTTTTGAGGATCACCTGAAGGATCATTGCTGCTGCCAGTGCTATAAAAATGCCGGCGTGGATCCTTGTGTTTCCCCAGACCCAAAGCCTCGCAGCATCCGGGAAATTTGCCGTGAAGGGAAAACCCCAGCTCATAGGGTCTTTCCATGGACCATAGATGAAGTATTCAGAGATGTTTATCGCGACATAGTTCAGCATCAAGGTCGTTATAGTCTCATTGACGTTCCATCTTGCCTTAAGGAAGCCGGCAAGCCCTCCCCAGAGCCCTCCGGCAATCCCCGCTGCGAAGAACATGATAACGAACATCACTGCCCAGTTGTCAACAAAGAAAAACCTCACTACGGCCACTGTGGCGATAGCTCCCATACAGAGCTGTCCCTCTGCCCCAATGTTCCAGATCAGCATCTTGTAACAGATGAGCCCGGCAAGGGCGGTAAGTGTGATCGGGATGGCTTTTGTCACTATTTCGCTAAGTCCGTATATGCTGCCGAAAGCTCCGTTCAGGACGGCCCAGTATGCCTCGAAAGGATTTACGCCAAGTATAAAGAAAAGCAGGCCTCCCGCGAAAAGGCCGAAAACAACGGCTGCGACAGGTATAAGGACATTTACCCATGCAGGGTTGTCAAGACGCGGTTCAAATTTCAAACGGATCATAAAGAGCGCTCCCGTCTTTGCGAAGTTGCAGTTACGACTATAAATTATATCAGATATAATAGATTGCTGAAGGACGTGATAGGCTAATGTGGAAGACTACCAGAATTGTCCTGTTCATGATACTGGCGGCATTTGTCGCCGGACTTATGCCGACTATAATCGATTTTATCGACAGCACCGTCGTATATTCCGTCAAAGAGGGCCTCTCCCTCCACCCGGAGTTTGCGTCCGAAATGGCATCATTCTTTCATACAGCGAAAAGTTACACAGTGCACATCCTTATAATATATGCGTTCGTGATCGGCGCGATCATCTTCATGGAGGGACAGAATCCGGACAGGACCATACTGTGGCTCCTGACACTGGTATTGGTCCCCGTCATAGGGGTCATCATCTACATGCTGCTCGGCCCCGACCTCAAAAATATTAAGACCAGAAAACTCTTCAAACCATCAAAAGCCATGCTGACGGACATGACACCCTTTACGCAGGACAAGAGGTTCCTCATAGGCAAAGCGATACACACTGTCAGCGGCGCAGACCTGATGCTCAGGAACAGGATGGAGATCCTTGTCAACGGAGAAGCCACGTTCGGTTCGATAAAAAGCGAACTCAGGAAGGCAAAGAGATTCATACACATGCAGTACTATATCATCAAGGATGACGGGATCGGCCGTGAGATCAGGGATATCCTTATTGAAGCTGCTTCAAGGGGAGTTAAGGTGCGTGTCCTCTATGATGCGGTCGGCAGCTGGAAGCTGAAGCGCGAATACGTGGAGACACTCAGAAGCGCGGGTGTGGAATGCCATTCATTCATGCCGGTCTCCTTCCCGATGTTCAGAAGACAGATGAACTTCCGCAACCACAGAAAGATAATAGTCATCGACGGAGAGGTAGCATTCACGGGCGGACTCAACATCGGTGATGAATACCTCGGCAGGGGGCCGCTGGGACACTGGCGCGACACCCATGTTCGGCTCGAAGGGGAATCAGTGGCGGAGCTTCACAAGATATTCCTTTATGACTGGTGCATGAGATCCGGAGAGGACCCCGACAAGATATGCGAGAACGTATCCTGTGATGACTGCGGCAACATGCCTGAACGGGATCACTCCTCTCTTCCCGTCCTGCCGATGCAGGTAGTCTCAAGCGGTGTGGACAACGCCTGGCATTCCATATCGATGGGTTATTTCAGCATGATATCAAGGGCGAAGGAAAGGGTCTGGATAACCACGCCCTATCTTGTCCCCGGTCCCATCCTGATGAACGCGATGATGACGACCTCCCTGGCGGGCGTGGACGTACGGGTGATGATCCCGTCGGTAAAAGACCACTTCCTCGTTTTTTGGGGGAGCCGCGGCAACATCGAACCGCTGCTGGGGGCAGGAGTGAGGGTATATCGCTACAAAAAAGGGTTCATCCACACGAAGACCGTTCTTGCCGATGACGACATATCTTCGGTGGGAACATGCAACATGGATGTCAGGAGCCTCGAGATCAACTTCGAAAACCAGCTCTTCATATACGACAAGGGAATAAATGGGGAATTTGCGAAGCAGTTCCTTGCCGATATCGAGGACTCCGAAGAGCTGCATCTGAGCGAGTGGGAAAAAAGACCGATATGGCAGAAGATACTTGAGTCATTCGGAAGACTGTATTCGGCGCAGATATAATGAACGACAGGGTATACGAGAAAAGATTTTCGGAACATCCGGTGCTGTGGGTGATATTAGGCGCGGCATTGATCTTCGTCCACATCTTCATCTACGCGAGGATCGCTGCGGCTGCGGAGGGAAGAATGATCAGCCTCGCGTGGCTGATATGGAGCATCCTAATGATGCTCGTCCTATATGTTTCAAGAAGGACTGACAAAATCACCTCATACGAGGGAAGAAAATGGACCGACAGGATCGGCGGAGTCTGGATGTTCTTCGTGCTTATGACGTTTCTCTCGCTGTTGTTTATTGACCTGATTGAAAACCTGACCTCATTCAGATTGTCCGGGATGTCTGAACTTTCGGTGGCCTTCGTCATCGGACTGGCCGTGACGGGAATGGGCATCAAGGAAGCCAGCACAGTACATAAAACCATGATAAGGATCCCGACCTCCAAACTTCCCGAGGGTTGTGACAGACTCAGAATAGTACAGCTCACCGACCTCCATCTCGGCCCATTCGTAGGTCTTCCCCTGCTCGCACAGATCCTGAGAAAGGTAAGGGAGACGGACCCTGATATAGTGGTGGTGACCGGAGATCTGGCTGACGGGAAACTTGCCGGCCGGAGGCGTGAGATAGCCATGCTGAAGCGTATCAAGCCCAGATTCGGGATGTATGCCGTTCCGGGAAACCATGACTATTACGACGATATCGACGAGGCCGTCTTCTTCATGGAATCCGCCGGCATGAAGGTCCTGAAGACCGAGGCTGCGGAAGCGGGCGGGATCATAATAGCCGGCGCAGACGACAGGGATCATCTTATTAAGGGACAGTGGAACCTGTCCCGCTCTGAGCTTCTTGTCCTCTCTTACGAGAGGGAACAGAGGAATAAATTCCTTCTTCTGCTGAGGCATCGCCCAATTGTGGAAAAAGGTACCGAAGGACACTTCGATCTTCAGCTCTCAGGTCATACCCACGGGGGACAGCTTTTCCCTCTGGCCTCTTCCAGGCACATGATAGCGGGATATTCCAGAGGGTTGAAAAAACTCAAATGCGGAGGTTTTCTCTACGTAAGCAACGGTGCAGGATTCGTGGGTCCTCCCGTCAGGCTGTTTGCGCCGCCTGAAATAGCGGTCATAGATCTGGTGAGATCAGATGAAGGATAAATTTGGGCGGGATACCGAACTCTTCGGGAAGCTGGACTGTCTTCTTCCCGATGATTTCAAAGATCCGGTGATGCCTTCCGGATCAATGCTTCCCAATGAGATCGATGTTTCGGGACTTCCCGAAGGAGAATGGACGGCCAGGGGCGTATACAGAATGGAACTCTCGGTCCCATACGGAAGGCGGTACGGGCGCGGGGTCCTTGCCGATCCGTCTCCATCCGGCGAACTTCTGTCATTCTGGGGAGGGAAGAGGCGGTCTGTATACCTTGACCTTGAGACCACCGGTCTTTCCGGGAGCAGAGGTGCATACGCCTTTCTGGTGGGGCTCGGCTTCAACGAAGAGGAGTCTTTCAGGGTGGTCCAGCTTTTCATGGCGGGACCGGCATGGGAGAAGAACTGGCTCAAAGCGCTTGGATCTGAGCTTCCAGAGGATGACTATGGGCTCGTGACTTTCAACGGCAGATCCTTTGACCTTCCCATTCTCAGGATCAGACACAGGATCGCAAAGTCTGCCCCGCGATGGGAAGGCAGGCCCCACATGGACCTTCTCATGCTTGCAAGACACTTTTACAGAGGCAGGCTCCCATCCTGCTCGCTTTCAACGGTCGAACGGATGGTCCTTGGTGTCCACAGGAGCGGTGAAGATGTGCCCGGAAGGGAGATACCGCGGATATATACCAACTTCCTTGCAAGCTTGGACGCCTCGCCCCTAAGGGGGGTCTTTTACCATAACGTGCTTGATGTTATATCCATGGCAGCCCTTCAGGTCCACATCGGTTCTCTTGCTGAGATGGATGAAGGGAACGAACGGGAACGATATGATAAGGTGCGGCGACCTTTGGGAAGGGGCGGGGATGCTCGAGATCTCAAAGAAAGCGTGGACGAGGGCCCTTGATTTCAGAGGCTCTGAAAGCGAGGCAAACGCAAGGCTTGCCCGATTCAGGGACTCGGAGGAAGAGTGACCGGGGCAAGCCCTGGACCGCCTCATACGAGCAAGTGCTGTTATAATAGTTTCCACCTCTATAGAGTCATAATTATTATTGATGCTGAATAAAGAAAAGGACGGGATAGATGATGTGGAAAGGCCGTTTTTCTCAGGACACGGACGAAGCAGTCCAGAAATTTACGCAGTCGCTCGATATGGACTGGATCATGGCGCTTGCGGACATAAGGGGGAGCATCGCCCATGTCCGTATGCTGGGTCACGTGGGACTGCTTTCTGATGAAGAAGCATCGACAATAGAGAAAAACCTCTCCCTGATAGCAGATGAGATCAAAAGAGGAGAATTCGTCCCGAAAGTATCTCTCGAAGATGTGCATATGAACATAGAGTCAAGGCTGACAGAACTTTGCGGTGCGACAGGCGCCAGGCTTCACATGGGACGCAGCCGGAACGATCAGTCAAATACGACCGTCAGGCTCTATCTGCGCAAGGAACTTCTCAGCATATGGGACGGCCTCAGAGACCTGATATCGGCACTCCTGAAAAAAGCAGAGGAACACGCTGAAACGATAGTGCCGGGATATACCCACCTCCAGCAGGCCCAGCCGATCTCGATGGGACAGTTCTGGATGGCTCATGCCCACGCCTTTATGAGAGACGCCAAACGGCTTTTCGACGCCTATGATTCGGTGGACGAGTCCCCGCTCGGCTGTGGGGCGCTGGCCGGATCGACCCTCCCGCTTGACAGGGAGTTTACCTGCAGGGATCTTGGATTTTCATCGGTATCGGGAAACAGCATGGACACAGTGGCCCACCGCGATCATTTTATGGATGTGCTGTACTTCGCGGCCGTCTTCGGGGGCCATGTGAGCAGGCTTTCGGAAGACCTGATCATATATTTCTCCTCCGAGTTCGGCTGGGTGAAGCTTCCCGACTCATTCTGCACAGGTTCCAGCATAATGCCGCAAAAGAAAAACCCTGATGTCCTTGAGTTGCTCAGGGGGAAGGCCGGGCAGCTCAACGGCGCGCTGATGGATCTCCTTACCATGACCAAGGGGATACCCCTCACATACAACCGTGACCTCCAGGACGACAAGCGCTCTCTGCTGAGGACGCTTGAATGCCTGCACGGGATATTTTCAGTGCTCCCGTCCCTGATCAGGGAGGTCGGGGTGGATGAAGAGGCGGCGAACAGGGGGTTCAGCGACGGTCTGATCCTGGCGACGGATGTAGCAGAATACCTTGTGCTTAAGGGAGTCCCCTTCAGGAACGCCCACGAAAAGGTGGGCCGGATAGTCAGGTACTGCCTGGACAGCAAAAAACCGCTGACGTCTCTGACCCTGGAAGAGTGGCAGACCCACATCCCGGAAGTCGGCGAAGACCTTCTCCCGCTTCTATCGCCGAGAAGATCTGTGGAAAGGAGAAACACCCTCGGAGGGACTTCTCCCGATCAGGTCAAAAAACAGATCGAGGACATCTCGCTCAGACTCATGATGTTTGACAGGGAAGCGCAGGAATTCAGAGATAGGATCCCTGAAGGATACTGACAAAAAACATACGGGCCGCCGGAAGATCAGGCGGCCCGTAATATTTTTAACGAATATAAAAAACTAGATCACCGGGACTGTCCAGCCGAACGGATCCGGCCTCGTGCCCCACTGGATGCCTGTGAGCTCATCGTAGAGCTTCTTCGTCAGCGGTCCGGTCTTGAAATCGTTGATGATGTATTTTTTATTGTCGAACGCAAGTTCGCCGATCGGCGAGATGACTGCCGCTGTTCCGCAGCACCAGCACTCCTCAAGACGGCCGGTGTTTATGGCTTCCAGCAGTTCGTCCAGGCTTATCGGGCGCTCTTCGACCGGTATTTCCCATGACTTGAGTATCGCGATCAGGGATTTCCTGGTAATGCCGTCGAGGACCGAACCGAGAAGCGCAGGGGTGACGACCTTCCCGTCTATCTTGAACATGACGTTCATTCCGCCTGCCTCTTCGATATATTTCCTCTCCACTCCGTCGAGCCAAAGAACCTGTGCGTATCCCTGAGCGGCGGCCTTTTCTCCCGCGCGCAGCGATGCCGCGTAGTTCCCGCCGCACTTAGCAAAACCTGTCCCTCCCTTTACGGCCCTTACGTCATCCTTCTCTATGGCTATGCGTACGGGGTTGATGCCTTCCGGGAAGTATGAGCCCACGGGACATGTGATTATGGAGAAGATGCAGTGATGGGGGGTGTGGATGCCCAGCTGTTCGTCCGTGCCGAACATGAAGGGCCTTATGTAGAGTGACGTTTCCGGTTCGCTCGGGACCCAGTCCTGGTCCACTCTAACGATCTCCTTCAATGCTTCCATCATCATCTCTTCGTCGATTTGCGGCAGACACATGCGTTCAGCCGATATATTCATCCTTTTGATATTCTCGATGGGCCTGAAGAGCTGCACCCTTCCTTCGGGAGTGCGGTAGGCCTTCATCCCTTCAAATATCTCAGGCGCATAGTGAAGCACTATAGCAGCCGGGGATATCATGAAGGGGGCAAAGGGGACGATCCTTGGGTCGAACCAGCCCTTTCCCTTTTCGTAGTCCATGATAAACATGTGATCTGAGAATACAGTCCCAAACCCTATCTTGCTGACGTCACACTTCGGTTTTGGTGCGGTAGTTTTTTCGATCCTAATCTTTTCCATGTCATCATCTCTTTGCAGTAAAATTTTATAACTTCTCACGGAGAAATTATCTCATTGTAAATATTATATTTGAACTTTGTCAACAAGTCTATTATTAATAAGACCGGTCACTGGAGTAATGCATGCTGTTAGTCTATAATTGTAAACCAGGCCACATTAACGGGGGTGTCTGTATGGCTTTTGTGCCGGAGCACATATTCAGGGAATATGACATAAGGGGTATCGCCGATACCGAACTTACGGATGAAGTCGTAATGTCCGTCGGTCAAGCGTTCGGAACATGGCTGTCGGCCAGGGGCGTCAGAAGGGCGACCCTGGGCGGGGATGTCCGCCTTTCGACGAAAAGGATCAAGGCCGCTGCAGCCGCCGGGATGATGAAGGCCGGGATAAACGTCACGGATATCGGCGTCGTCTCGACCCCGACGTTCTACTGGAGCATGTATCACCTTGACGCCGACGGAGGCCTTATGGTGACGGGAAGCCACAACCCGAAGGAATTCAACGGCCTGAAGGTCGCATATGACAAAGCCACCCTTTGGGGTGACGACATACAGGAGATCATGAGGATAATAAAAGAGGACCGCATGATCACTGCAGATATTCCGGGGTCACTTCGCTTTGCGGCGATCGACGAAGAGTATCTGGACATGCTCATTTCGAAGATAAAGCTGGGACCGCGCAGACCTAAGATAGTCTGTGACTCGGGCAACGGCACGGCAGGGAGATATGCCCCCGAGTTCCTTAGGAGGATAGGCTGTGATGTCATCGAACTCTACAGCGAACCTGACGGGACCTTTCCCAACCACCATCCTGATCCCACAAAGAGAGAAAACCTTCCCAGACTTATCGAGACAGTCATCGCGGAGGGCGCCGATCTCGGCGTGGGGTTTGACGGGGACTCGGACCGCATAGGTGTGGTAGACGACAGAGGTGAGATCATCTGGGGCGACAGGCTGATGGCCCTCTTCTGGCAGGAGATCCTGCCCAATCATCCCGGTGCCGTGGCTATCTGTGAAGTAAAGAGTTCGATGGCCCTTCCCGAAGAGGTCCTCAGACTGGGCGGGAGACCGATATGGTGGAATTCGGGCCACTCTCTTGTAAAGGCTAAGATGAGGGAGGAAAAAGCACTCTTCTCGGGCGAAGTCTCCGGTCATATGTTCTTTGCGGACGAGTACTACGGATACGACGACGCCTTCTATGCCGCAGGCAGGCTTTGCAGGATACTCTCCCAAAGCGGCAGGAAATTGTCGGAGCTCATGTCCGTGATCCCGATATATCCTTCGACTGCAGAGACGAGATATGACTGCCCCGACGACAAAAAATTCGAGGTCGTGGAAAAGGTTAAGCAAAGGGCACTCTCCGAAGGCCTGGAGACCATAACCGTGGATGGGGTCAGGATAGTGTATAAAGACGGATGGGGACTCGTAAGAGCCTCCAATACCCAGCCTGTGCTCGTCGCAAGGTGCGAGGGGCGGACTGAAGATGCGCTTGCTGAGATATGCGCAGACATGAAGAGACGGCTGGCTGAGGCCGGCAGTCCCCCGTTTGAATGGGAGTACTGAGGTCCTGACTATAGAGCGCAACGGGAATATATCCACAAAATCACTATGGAGGATGAATCACATGCAATGTTCAAGAGAGATCGATGAGATGGTATGCGTTGCAAAGGGGGCAAAACACGGCCCCGCCCCTATTCCCCAGGAGGGAAGGTGGACAGAGGCGAAGCAGATATCGGACATCTCCGGCTTCACCCACGGTGTGGGCTGGTGTGCGCCGCAGCAGGGAGCATGCAAACTGACACTGAATGTCAAGGAAGGCATCATCCAGGAAGCGCTGGTCGAAACTATCGGCTGTTCGGGAATGACCCACTCCGCAGCCATGGCCGCGGAGATCCTTCCCGGCAAGACTCTTCTTGAGGCTCTCAACACGGACCTTGTCTGCGATGCGATCAATGTCGCAATGCGGGAGCTCTTCCTTCAGATAGCGTACGGCAGGAGCCAGAGCGCCTTTTCAGAGGGCGGGCTTCCTCTGGGAGCCGGCCTGGAAGACCTTGGAAAGGGACTGCGCTCCCAGGTCGCGACCATGTACGGGACCCTTCCTAAGGGAGTCAGGTATCTGGAAATGGCGGAGGGCTACATCACTGAACTTGCCTTGGACGAGAACAATGAGGTCATAGGCTACAAATACGTTCAGCTGGGAAAGATGATGGAAGCCATACGCAAGGGAGTGGATCCGAAAGAGGCGCTGGAGAAGAACACCGGCACCTATGGACGTTTCGCTGAAGCTGCAAAAGTGATAGATCCGCGTAAAGAGTAAAGAGGGGGTATAGGATAATGGTCACATTTGAAGGCTGTGCTAGGAGAATGGGGCAGATCGAACCCTTTCTTGAGAAGATAGGGCTCGGCGATCTTGAAGAGGCGAGGTCCCTCTGCCTTTCCCGCGGGATAGACGTAGAAAAAATTGTCAAGGGAGTTCAGGCGATCGCATTCGAGAACGCTGTCTGGGCATATACGCTTGGTGCGGCGGCGGCTTTGAAGGCTGGAGTCAAAACAGCGGCGGAAGCTGCCGAAAAGATAGGTGAAGGGCTTCAGGCTTTCTGCATCCCGGGTTCTGTCGCTGACCAGAGAAAGGTCGGCCTCGGACACGGAAATCTGGGAGCGATGCTTCTTCGTGAGGATACGAAGTGCTTCTGCTTCCTTGCCGGTCATGAATCTTTTGCGGCGGCGGAGGGAGCGATAGGCATAGCAAGGACCGCCAACAAGGTGAGGAAGGAGCCGCTCCGGGTCATACTCAACGGGCTCGGCAAAGACGCGGCATACATAATCTCCCGCATAAACGGCTTTACTCTTGTCGAGACGAAGTACGACTACTATACCGGCACGCTGAATATAATCGGGGAACATCCCTTCTCATCGGGAGAGAAATCGAAGGTCCGCTGTTTTGGAGCCGATGATGTGAGCGAAGGCGTGGCAATTATGATCCACGAGGGCGTTGACGTTTCCATCACCGGAAATTCCACCAACCCGACCAGATTCCAGCATCCGGTAGCGGGCACATACAAAAAATGGACTGTGGAGAACGGCAAGAAATACTTCTCCGTCGCTTCCGGAGGCGGCACAGGCAGAACACTCCACCCCGACAACATGGCAGCAGGACCGGCCAGCTACGGCATGACCGACACGATGGGCCGCATGCACAGCGATGCGCAGTTCGCCGGCTCATCATCTGTCCCGGCGCATGTCGAGATGATGGGCCTGATCGGAATGGGCAACAATCCGATGGTCGGTGCCACAGTGGCGGTCTCTGTCGCGGTAGAAGAATCCCTTTCGAAATAACACAGACAGCAACATGAGAGCAGACATCATCGGGGACCGGCGGCAGATGCCGTTCCCCGATGATTTTTAGGAGCTGATCGATTTGCTGAAAAAAGCGGCTTTGTTGGTGTTCTTTTTACTTTTTATCTCTGGCGCGGCAGGAGCGCGTGAGAAGGAGATCAGGATAGCGCTGTGGAAGCTCCCTTTGAACCTCCCTGCGATGGCAGCTGCTGACGGCAGGGTCTACGAGAGAGCCTTTGAGGGGGAGTACAAGATCAGGTATATCGATCTTCCATCAGGTCCCAAACAGGTACAGGCTATGGCTGCCGGAGAGCTCGACATTGCGGAAGGGCTTGGAGCCGCCGCTGCCCTTGTAGGTATGGCCAACGGGGCAGATATTACGATAATCGGGGCAAACAGCAGGTCCCCGGAGGCATTTGCGGTCGTGATCAAAGATCCCGAAATAAAAAAAGTATCAGACCTGAAGGGGAAAAAAGTCGGCGGACTGAGGGGATCTGTAGTCCATCAGCTCTTTGTGGAACTGTTGAGTGCAGAGGGGCTCTCAGAGAAGGATGTAGAGTTTTATCCCATGACCCCTAGGACGGCAGCTTCCTCGCTGACAGCAGGCAGAGTCGATGCAGCCCTGCTTGCTGGCACTGAGATACTGAGGGCTGAAAAAGGAGGCTGCAGGATCCTTTCAGACGGGAGGGGGCGCATCGACGGACTGAGCCTCATCGTTGCGGGCCGGAAGTTTGCGGACGAAAACAGGTCCGCAGTGGGAAAATACCTGGCGGAACGGGAAAAGATCCGCATAAAGGCAGTCAGAACTTTGTCGGATAATATGGCGATGCTGAAAAAGGAGACAGGCCTATCTGAAAAAGAGATAATAAAAATGCTGTCAAAATATGATTATTCCACAAAAATTACCCAAAAAGACGTAGATGAGCTTAAAAAAACCGCAGAGTACTTAAAAAAGGAGAATATTATCAAACATATCCCGAATATAAATGATCTCTTCTGGAAAGATCCATCTTTATATTTTTGAGGTTTGGCTTCTCTTTACAAGAGAGATTATTTTGGTTATACTCAAAAGGCTATATCTTGATGAGTAAAGGATATAAGTAATTTGAATAAAGTAAGAAAGGAATGATCATATTATGACAAAGCCGACAAAAGAAGGCTCCCCGAAGAGAGTAAGAAGAAGTCCTGAAGTTCTTATGAAAGAACTTGATGAAAAAATGAAAAAACTGGAAAGCAGGATATACAAAAAGAACAAAGAAGCGGTACATCACATCGGAACAGCGATACTTAAAAAAGCTAATTTCGATTTTTCCAATTTTAATGATTCCGATCTTGAAGAAATTGTGAATATGACCCCAAAAGGTTCGGAAATAATCGCTGATATCATTCGTAAGGCTTCGGAATAAGATATACGGCTGCAAACAGACAATGAGAGCGGATGCATGATCATCCGCTCTCGTTGTCTATTGTCTCTTCATCAGCTTAGATATTTTTCTTCGAATTCACTGAGCGGCAGCGGCTTTGAATAGTAATATCCCTGGACGATGCAGCATCCGAGACTCTTTACGAAATCGAGCTGTTCCTGGGTCTCTATCCCCTCAAAGACGATCTGTACGGAGTTCTGCTTGAATGCCTTTACCAGCCCTTCTACCAGGTCATGCGACAGTTTGCCCAACAGCCCCCTCTGTACGAAGTCTCTGTCGAGCTTCAGGACATCGATCTCGATCACCTGGAGAAGTGAAAGGGATGAATATCCCGCCCCGAAGTCGTCGATCGCGAGTCTGAATCCATAGTCTGACAATTCTTTGCCGCGCGACCTTGCCAGGTCGATATGCTGCGCCGCGATCGACTCGGTCAGTTCAAGCTCCAGCATATCGGGCGGGACGTCATGCCGCTGAGACATGATCTTCAGGTATTTTGTGAAGTCATTTCCCGCTAAATCCAGATACGAGAAGTTGCACGAAAGAGGCATCAGCCTCCTGCCCTCGTCCTTCCATTTCCTCAGGATCCTGCATACCTCCCCGAAGATGTACATGTCCATCTTGGTAATGAAGCCGCTCTTTTCAAAGTAGGGTATGAAAAGGCTGGGAAGTATGACCTCTCCGTCCGTTTTTGTCCACCTCACAAGAGCCTCCGCTCCGACAGCCATGCCGGTGTAGCAGTCGACCTTAGGCTGGAAATAGGGCACGAACTCCCCGTTTCTCAGCGCCTCTCTCATCGATGTTTCTATCTCTTTTTCTTTGTTGATCCTGCTCAGTATTTTCCTGTCGTAGTAGGCATAAGCTGTCTTGTGTTTCTGTTGGATGGTGTTCTTGGCGAACGTTGCGTTGTCGACCGCAGCTTCCACAGATATCCCGCGGTCCTCGATAAGATAAGCCCCTCCATTGAATATCAGGCTGTAGCCGTTTTCTCCCTTTGAAGTGCGATGCTCCAGTTCGCTGAACAGGAGCCTGATCCTTGTGTCTATCGATTTGAACTTTTCATAGCTGAGGAGCAGGACGAAATGGTCTGCAGTGATCCTCGCAAAAGTCTCCCTTGGACCCTCAAGCAGCCCCTCCAGTGCAGAAGAGACCTTCTTAAGGACCCTGTCTCCCTCTTCGTAGCCGAACGAACTGTTTATGAACTTGAATTCCACTATGTCGATAAAGAGCATCGCGAAATTGATATCCGGGTTGCTCTTTATAATGCCCGGAACTTCCTCTTTGAAACTGTTGTAGTTTTTGGATCCGGTCAGGGAATCATAGTAGAGCAGCTTTTTGAGGCGCTTCTTGTCGATGGATTTCGAAATTGCGACCATCGTTATTCCAATGACCAGTATGATGAGCACGAGGGTGATCCCCTTTGCCAGCTCTACATGATGTTCATATATCATGTCAATGAAGGATGCCTCGTCTCTGCTGTAGCTGTGTTTGATAATTATCCCGTTTTTCGTCTCTTCCGGGATGGAGTTGATAGCCTTGTTTATTATCGATACTAGTATCGGGTCGCATCTTTTTGAGATGCCGAAAGAGACCTCTTCGTTAAGTTCTCCGTAGTTGATCGTGTAAAGGTTTCTGTAGCGGGGAAGGCTGATCAGGTAATTTGCGACATATGAATTCGCGAAGGTAGCCGTTACTTTGTTGCTTACAAGTGCGTCAAAGCACTCTTCCTGGGACCCTAGATATACGACATTGTCAAATTTGTGGAATGATTCTACCACCTCAGAAAGGAAGTAGTCTCTCGGGAGGGCGATCGTCTCCTCCATGTTGCCGCTCTTTCTGTTCATGACCATCACTATCGGTGCATTCAGGATCGCCTTTGTCAGCCTGAAGTTGTTCTTTGCCCCCCAGATGAAGCTTCTGTTAACGCCTGTGAGAATGTCGAGCTCCCCGTCGCGCATCCTTCTGAGCGCTTCGTTCCAGGAGGTGTGATGGATGATCTTCATTTTCAGCCCCGTAAACTCTTCGACAAGTTTCAATATTTCCGAGTTTATCCCTGCCATCTGCTTGTTTGACTTATCGTAATACTCAAAAGGCTTCCATTCGGGATCATAGGAGACGATAAGTATGGGAGACTGTTCTATGAACTTCTTTTCTTCCAATGTGAGGATGGATTCCCATGCCAGGTTCTTTCCGTAATGTTTCTTAAAAAGGTCGTTTCTGAAGGAGGGGTCCATGAGAAGGATGTTCTGCATCGCGCTGTCGATCTTCAGAAGCAGCTCCCTGTTGCCCTTCGCTACGGCAAAATAGAACGGTTCTTCCGGAAAGGACTTGATCAGCTTAAGATCCTCGGGGAGGTTGTTTTCAGAGATCAGGGCCCCGTCGACCGAACCATTTCTCAATGCCTCTGTGAGATTTTCCGCTGTATCGAATTTAACGAGATGGGGCTTTGCTCCGAAGTCGGATATGCTTTTTTCCAGGATCTGGACTTGTCTTGCTGGTGCAAATATACCGATGCGTTTTCCGTTGAAGGAACTCAAGTCGTCCGGTGATATGCTTTCGTTGCTCTTGAGAACATATAGACCGACCCGGCATGATCCCGATTCCCTTGTAGAATAATCTACAAGATCTTTCAGCTCGTCGCCGTAGTGGACATGGCTGAGAATGTCGACCCGGCCGTCCGAGAGTCCGTCGAGGGATTCCTTTCCCGTTTCGGGGACGAACTCGAGCTCCCAGTTGTAGTATTGAGAGATCTCCTGGAGGAATTCATAGCTGTAGCCGTATTCGTTGTTTTCCGGCGATATGTGGACAGAGCTCTCGTTAGTGAAGGATCCCACCCGGATCTTCTTCTCTGCAGCTGCGGGCGCGTTGGCAAAAAGAGCCTGGAAGATAAAAATTCCAAGCACTATCAGGAAAAAGCTTTTGGCTGCTTCTTTGGTCCTTCCTGACATTGCCACCACACCTTTGACCCATATGGACGGGAAGGTCTTTGTTCTGGTCCTATGTCAATTAGTTAATACTGTTTAATTATAATGGTTTTGTCTGTATGACGATAGCTTTCAAATAATGCATATTGCGATCTGTAGTCCAAACTTATGATCATGACTAAGCAAGTACGATCACCAGATCGTTTACATTAGTGCCGGTCGGACCGGGCCTGAATAACGCCCCAGCCGCCTCCAGAGCGGAATATGAATCGTTGTCCCCGAGCATTTTCAGGGGATCGCGGCCCGCAGCACGTATCTTTTCCCATGTCGAGCCGTCGACTATCCCCCCTGCGGAGTCTGTGGGACCGTCCGTACCGTCTGAGCCTGCAGAGAGGATCACTATGTCTTTTTTCCCTGAGATCATCTCTGCCGCCGCAAGCGCAAGCTCCTGGCTCCTTCCGCCCTTTCCGCCGCCGGTCACCCTTACGGTGGTCTCTCCGCCCCAGATCAGACACCTTTTTAAGCCTGGGCCGTAGCTGGAGAACTCACCGAGCGCATATTTGGCGATATCCCGTCCTGCCTGCGCAGCTTCTCCCTCAAGTCTGTCCGTGACTATGTCGGTCAGGTAACCGCGGCTTTCCGCATGCCTCTTCGCGGTACGGCAGAGACCGGCTATGTTGCCTGCCATCCGAAATGTGACATTGTCCAGAGATTTTGGGGTCTCGGATCCCGGTGCGGAAAGGATCTCCTCATGGACCTTCATCCCGTACTTTTCAAGTACATACAGCGCATCTTCCGATGTCGAGGGATCAGATGACGCAGGCCCGGCAGCTATCATGTCAAGCCTGTCGCCCAATACGTCCGAAAGAGTTATCTGGTATATTTTTGCCGGCGCGCAGTGAAGGGCGAACCTTCCACCCTTTACTGACGACAGGTGTTTCCTTACGGTATTGAGTTCGTCGATACTCGCTCCTCCAAGGAGCAGTGCCGAAGTTATATCTGTCAACGACTGAAGCGAGAGCCCGGGAAGAGGTTTTTCGAAGAGTGAGGATCCTCCTCCCGAGACCAGGAAAAGAACTGTTTGTCCAGCTTCAAGGTTTCCGGTGATCTCCAGTATCCTCTCTGTCGCCCTGAGCGTTTCTATGTCCGGAAGCGGGTGCCCGGCCTCATAAATCTCTATTCCCGGGATGGGTCCGCGGGAGTGTCCGTATTTTGTGATTATTGCGCCGCCTCTGATCCGTGCCCCGAGTTCTTCCGCCGCGGCCTTTGCCATGGTCCACGAGGCTTTCCCGATGCCGATGAGGATCATATCGCTGCCGGGCAGACCTGTGGAGAGGGCTTTTTTTACCGCTGAGTCCGGCAGCATGTCATTGACTGCCCGCAGGAATATGTCAGCTGCGTCTTTTCGCTTCCCGGTTTCCGTCATGTCCGGGCCCCGCTCTGCTTTTTGCCGTCTAGAGCTTTATGTCGATTATCGCCGTCACTCCGACTCCCTGTACGCGTTTGAACTGCTGGAGCGGATTTTCGGAGTCGATCGGGATCAATGCCTGCGCCCGGATCCTGTTGAACTCGCCCTCAAGCTGGCCGACTGCCTTCACTCGGTCAACTGCGGCCTTTGTGACTCCACCGACCTGTGCGGCTCCTATCCTTGTCCCGTTGCCTATCGATACTATAGGGACGACTTTGGTGTAGCCGTCAAACTTTACTCCCTTGTTGAATGTCAGGGTGTTGATAAAATCGTTCAGCTGCGGACCTATCGATTTCACAAGCGCTCCTCCGCCGTATATCAGGATCCCGTCCTTAAGTATGTCGCCGATACTTGCGTAGGCGAAGGGAGCGGCCAGGAACATGGAACATGCTATAAGCGCAGCAGCTATGGTTTTTCTGGTTTTCATCCAAAGCACCGTCCTTTCTGTTATGAATATGCTAAAGCTTTGAAAGGATCTTCGCATCGGCATTTTTATGGGAACATACGTTTATCAGTAACAGCAGGGTATGCCGTTTTCCTTCGCACTCTCGATCCATCTCGGCACCGGCGGGACAAGCTCGGTCTCATCTGGAACTGGGACCTCTATAAGTGCCGGCCCGATGTGCTCCGCAGCCTCTTTCAATACCGGCGTTATGTCCTTCGGATCTTCGATCCTGTACGACTTCACGCCGAAGGCTTGGGCCACCCCGGCGTAATCGACCTTTCCGAAGTTTGTGGCGAAGAAGTCTGAATGGTATGTATGCTGAGTCTCTCCCTTTATCCAGCCGAAAACATCGTTTCGGAATACGATCATTTTTATGTTCAGCCCGAGCCTTGTGTATGTCTCCAACTCGCCGCAGCTGAAATGGAAACTGCCGTCACCGCCCATCGCGAAGACTGTGCTGTCGGGGTGTGCGACCGCAACTCCCACTGCTGCCGGCAATGAATAGCCGAGCGCGCCGTTTGTGTAGTTTGATACGAACATCCGTCCCTGTTTTTTCTGTACAAGGAATGCCGCGGAGAATATGCTTGCCATCGAAGGTTCAACGACGATGAAGCTTTTTTCGGGAAGGAGGGCTTCCAGTTCTTTTACAAAACGGACCGGATGGATCGGTGTACTCGGACATCCGCATGGATCGACAGTCGATCTGTCCAGCTCTGCCATGGCAGGAGCTACCTCTGCCGCGTTTGTAGCGCTGCCCTTGATGCCGGAGTTTTTGATCATCTGCAGCATATATCCGAGTGTGGCCTTGGCGTCACCGACCAGGACCGCCTCCGTCCTGTATGTGTTAGATGCGTCAACACCGTCGATGTTGAGGCTTATGATCTTTGGTCCGTCTGCGGAAGATGGCAGCTTCCAGCCGTCCGTCCCGGCTGAATCGGTATTGGAACCTATGAAAAATACGAGATCCGCTGTGCTGAGAAATCTGTTGGAATGGCTGGTCCCGCCTCTGGCTCCGACGAGCCGGATCGAGAGGGGATGCCTTTCCGAAATAGTCCCCTTCCCGGTCATGGTACAGCCGACAGGGATGCTCAGCATCTCCGCAAGAGCTGTCACTTCATCTCCGGCGTCTGATACGAGCGCGCCCTGTCCGCATACGATGACGGGTCTTTTTGCCGCCGCAATCAGTTCGATCGCCTTTGCCGCCTGTTCGGGATCCGCTATAGGGCGCTGGTAGGGCCATCTGGCCATGCAGGGGTCGGGATAGAGGTCGTTGACTTCGGCCTCTTCTTCATAGACGTCCATCGGTATCCTCATGTGGACGGCACCGGGCCTTCCGCTCACTGCCACCCTGAACGCCCTTCTGATAAGGAAAGGCAGATCCTTAGCCCTCGTGACGAGGATGCTTTCCTTTGTTATCGTGCTGTAGAGGCTGTTCTGATCGAATCCGGACAGCATGTTTCTCTTGTCGCTGTTGAAAGGGACGTCCGATGTCAGACAGAGCGTCGGCACTGATCCTGTGAAGGACTCGATCACCCCGGGGACGGGATGTCCGGCGCCGGGGCTGGGTGCTTCACTCACACCGACCTTGCCGGTCACCTTGGCGTAAGCTTCCGCCATAAAGGCTGCCGAACGCTCATCATGTGTCAGTATGTGAGTAATATCGGAGCAATTGAGCCATTCTCTGTAAAAACCGAGCGTAGTCTCTCCGGGCAGGCCGAAGACATGTTTGATCTCGTGAAGCTTCAGCATATGGAGGACGATCTGTGCGCCTTTCATTCTCAATTCATATCCCCTCTTTCAGTTTCATCTGCAAGGCCGTAAAATTGCCCACATTTTCTATGACATCCGTAAGATGTTCTTCCATCAGATCCGCTGCTTTTCTGGGGTCTCTCTCCTTTATCGCCTTCAGTATATTTTCATGGGATACATTGAGCGGCGTATCATATACCTTGAAGGTCTCGATGAAGAAGATCTGCCATTCGACCGAAAGCCCTATGAATTCATACATTATTTTGAGGAGGGGTATGCCCGCTATCCTTATGATCTCCCGGTGAAAATCGGCGGAGATGTCGGCATAGTAACTCTTCCTCTCCATTTCCCTGTACTGCTGTTCGATTACCTTCTCAAGCTTGGCGATATCTTCAGGAGTGGCCTTCAGAGCTGTCTGCATGGCCGCCTCGCGTTCGATCGCCTTTCTTGCCGTAAGGATGTCTGTCATCGAATGGCCCTTAAGGTTTCTTGAATTTTTCATCAGGATATCCAACGTCAGGGCTGCTTCCCTGGCACTTCGGAGGGAGGAGATCTTTTTGATGCCCTCGTTGGTCGCGACATGGCCCCTGAAGCCGACCTTTTTCAGGAAGCCTCTTTCCCTGAGTGATCTCAGTATCCTTCCGGCTCCCGCCTCGCTGATCTTTATTCCCTTCTCCCGGAGCATCGCCGAGACAGAACCTGCTCCGAGCGGGACGCTCGAGGCCTCCGCAGCCTCAAGTACCATCAGGTTGATCCGGTCCTCCTGGTATGAACGCAATTTATGACACCCCCGTGAATGATCTGTTCTGCAACAGCAACTGCTCATCATTTCTGAGCAGCCATTGCTGTCATTATATATAGGAGATCCCTCATGTGCAATCAAAAGCTGAAAAAAAATATAAAGATCTGGAAGCCGCCGGAGGGAATACAAAAAGCGGGAGCGGCTTTGCCGCCCCCACGGATGTTTGTTTTTTGGGTTGAATGAAAAGGCGGTCCTCTTTAAGGACTTACCAGTTTTTGGCCTGGATCTCGAAGTACGCCTGCGGGTGTTGGCAGACAGGACATTTCTTGGGAGCTTCCGTACACTCGAAGATCGCTCCGCAGTTGCGGCATTTCCAGAAGACTTTTCCGTCTTTCAGGAAGACATGACCTTCCTCGAGGTTTTTGGCGAATTCCTTGTAACGCTTTTCGTGCTCTGCCTCTACCCTGGCAATGTTCCTGAACATTTCGGCAAGTTCCGTGAAACCCTCTTCCTCCGCCTCTTTCGCCATCCTCGGGTACATGTCGCTCCACTCGTAATTTTCACCTCCAGCAGCCGCTACCAGGTTCTCCGCTGTTGAACCGATGCCTGAAAGTGCCTTGAAGTGGAGCTTGGCATGCTCCTTTTCGTTTTCGGCCGTCTCGAGGAAAATTGCGGCTATCTGCTCATATCCTTCTTTCTTTGCAACAGATGCAAAATACGTGTATTTGTTGCGGGCCATTGACTCTCCTGCAAAAGCTTCCCACAGGTTCTTCTCCGTCTTGCTTCCTTTGAGTTCCATACTGATGCCTCCATATCCAAATGATATTTGCTATAGTTAATATTTTATAACTATTTTACTTTATGTCAAAATATGTCAGTGATCATCCCCTGAGATCACTTGAAGGGGCCAGCCAGTGAATGTATACTCTTGAAAACGTTCAAAAAATTGTCTAATTTTGATTTACAGCATAAGGAAACCAAGGAGGGAACGATATGGAAAAGGTCCATGCACCCGGATCTGAGGTCACCATTTCTTTTTGCGCGGCGGCGGGACTGGGGCTTCAGACGGCCGAAGACCTCGCCAGACAGATGCTCACAAAGGCCGGATATTATGTATTCTCCACCAGGGAATACATGTCGAGGGTCAGAGGAGGGAACAATTCCACCCAGATAAGGGTATCCCGCAAACCTGTAAGAGCATACGTTGACCGGATAGACTGGCTCTTTGCCCTTTCTCCGCAGCTTCGTCCGAACATAACCGAAAATATCACCGATGATACGAAGATATTGGGGGATGCCTCGGCAATGGGGCAGGAAATTGCCTCATTGGGAAGGACAATGATAGATCTGGATCTTGCCAAAAGGGCGTCAGACCTCGGAAGCCCGAAATTCTCATCGATGATAGTCGCAGGCTTCATAGCGGGCATCTTCATGCTGGGAGAAGATTCAGCAGACACTTTGATAGAGAAGCGCTTTAAGGATCCCGACCTTTCGGACAAAAACAAGAAGGCTTTCAGAGTCGGATACGGACTTGGAGTGGATCACGTCGGAGGGACGCCGGTCCTTCAGGTACCGGACAAACCCGATAATGACGAGGTCTTTCTGGACGGCAACAGCGCTGTTGCACTCGGAGCCGCCTCCGCGGGATGTAATTATATTACCGCTTATCCCATGTCGCCCGGTACCGGTGTATTCACATTTTTTGCAAAGAACGCCAAGCTTTTCTCTGCGGTAGTCGAGCAGGTGGAAGATGAGATCTCCGCGATAAACATGGTCGTAGGGGCCGCTTATGCGGGGGCAAGAGCCATGACCACCACTTCGGGAGGCGGATTCGTGCTGATGTGCGAAGGCCTCAGCCTCGCAGGGATAACCGAGACCCCGGTAGTCGTCCATCTCGCGCAGCGGCCCGGGCCTGCGACCGGACTTGCGACGAGGACGGAGCAGGCTGACCTTGAGCTTGCCCTCTACGCTGGACACGGAGAATTCCCGCGCGCCCTCTATGCTCCGGTAAACGTTGAGAGTGCATTCAGGATCGCCGGACAGGCATTCCATACGGCTCACAAATACCAGGTACAGAGCGTCATACTGACTGATCAGTACCTTCTTGATACAGGCTATGATGTAAGGAGACCCGACCCCTCATCTGTGCCCGCACCCATACCGCCTGTCAGGACTGACATCGACTACAAAAGATACGCATTCCCCGCAGAAGGCGAGTATGTATCGCCCTTCGGAGTGCCAGGTTACGGGGAAGGGTTCGTATCCTTTGACAGCCATGAACATACGGAGGATGCTCATATAACCGAGGACAGGACTCTTAGGAAGAATATGGTCGACAAAAGGCTGAAAAAAAAGGAGGCCTTAAAGTCCGAAGCATTGCCTCCGATAGTCATTGGTCCCGAAAATTACGACACAGTTGTCGTATGCTGGGGGTCGGTATTCGAACCTTTAAAAGAGGCGATGGAGATACTTGGCAGCAGGAACACAGTCCTCGTTGCCTGTGAGCAGGTCTATCCAATATCTGAGGAACTGTGTCGGATAATGAAGTCTCCCTTCAGGAAGATATTCGTCGAAGGCAATGCCACAGGACAATTCTCCCGTGTCGTACGTTCACAGACCGGCATAGGTGCAGACGAACTTATTCTTAAATACAACGGGTTCCAGTTCACAGTCGAAGAGCTTGTCGCGAAGCTTGGCAGCCTCCTCGGCGTGAAGTCATAGGAAAGGGGAGTGGCAGGAATGATCAGGACAGTATTTGATTACACAGGCGAGATATCATGGTGTCCGGGCTGCGGCGATTATAAGATACTGGAGTCCCTCAAGATGGCCCTGGATGAACTCGGACTGGATCCGCATGAAGTGGTGGTCGCCTCGGGGATTGGCCAGGCAGCAAAGATGCCGCACTATCTCAAGTGCCACTGCGTAAACGGCCTTCACGGACGTTCCCTTCCCCTTGCCACGGGCATAAAGGCCTCCAACAGGTCGCTCACCGTCATTGCCGTGGGCGGAGACGGCGACATGTACGGAGAGGGCGGGAACCACTTCATGCATGCTATAAGAAGGAATCCGGACATCACCAATATAGTGTGCAACAACATGATTTACGGTCTCACGAAAGGGCAGGGGTCTCCCACGACAGCTGTAGGCATGAAGACCTCCACGCAGCCTTTCGGGGTCACGAGCAGACCGCTGAATCCGCTGCTGCTTGCCCTCTCCTGCGGAGCGACATTCGTGGCCCGCGCATCTGCGGCCGATGCCGAAAAGACCAAAAATATAATCGTACAGGCGATAAAGCACAAAGGCTACGCTCTGGTGGACATATTCCAGCCATGTGTCTCATTCAACAAGGTGAACACCTGGCAGTGGCTCTCAAAGAGCACCAAATGGCTCGACGAGGGCAGAGATGCGTCAGACAAGCTCGAGGCGATGAGGCTTTCTATGGAGACGGACCCCTATCCGCTCGGGATAATATACAGAAGCGAACAGGAGAAGACCTTCGAGGAGAGCCAGGCTCCGTACGAGACAGGTGATGATACTCCCCTGTACTCGAGGATGCCCGCTCTTGAGAACATCAGAAAGCTCCTTGACTGATTTCGGATTTAAAGCTGTAAAAGAGGGGACCGGGCTGCATCCGGCCTCCTCTTTTTAATGACCCTGCGATATCATGGAAAGAAAATAGGAATGGACTGTAGGGTCCTCGGTGACCTCCGGGTGGAAAGATGTGACTAGCATGTTTGCCTCTCTTGCCGCCGTTATCTTTCCATCCCATCGTGAAAGCACGTTGACATCCTTTCCTGCCGAGGATATGTACGGAGCCCTTATGAAATACATCGGGACGTCTCCGATCCCGGCAAAATCCCCTGTCGTCATGAAGCTCCCCAGCTGTCTTCCGTACGCATTGCGCCTTACGGTTATATCCATTGCCGCAAAGTGCTTCCTGTCGTCATTCTCTATCCTTCCGGCAAGGAGCACCATCCCCGCACATGTTCCGTATACAGGAAGTCCGCCCTTTATCAGCGGCAGGATCATATCGAAGAGCCCGGATTCACGGAGCAGCTTGCCCTGAGCGGTGCTCTCTCCCCCGGGGAAAATGAGCCCGTCGGGCGTTGGTGAAAGATCAGAAACTGAACGTATCTCCTTTGCGGATGCCCCAAGTTTGCCGAGCGTCCTGCAGTGCTCCGCAAAGGCGCCCTGGACGGCGACGACGCCGACGGTTATGGTCCTGTTCATGTTTATTTCCCACGCTCTGCCATAAGCACCGTTATCTCTTTCTCGTTGATGCCGACCATAGCCTCGCCAAGATCCTCCGACACCTCGGCAAGGACCTTCGGGTCAAGGTAGTTCGTCACGGCTCTGACTATCGCGGATGCGCGCTTCTTAGGATCGCCGGACTTGAAGATGCCGCTCCCTACGAATACCCCTTCGGCGCCCAGCTGCATCATGAGGGATGCATCCGCCGGAGTGGCTATGCCCCCTGCGGCAAAGTTGACTACAGGAAGTCTTCCATCCTCGTGTACGGAGAGGAGAAGTTCGTATGGGACCTGAAGCTCTTTGGCTGCCTCAAAAATCTCATCTCTCCGCATCGATCTTATCCTTGCTATCTCTGCGTTCATGGCCCTTAGATGGCGGACGGCCTGTATGATGTCGCCTGTGCCGGGTTCACCCTTTGTCCTTATCATGGAGGCACCTTCGGCTATGCGGCGAAGGGCTTCTCCGAGATTTCTCGCTCCGCAGACAAAGGGCACCCTGAACATCGTTTTGTCGATGTGGCAGACGTCGTCGGCAGGACTCAGCACTTCGCTCTCGTCTATGTAGTCGATCTCGATGGCCTCAAGTATCTGCGCTTCCGCGAAGTGACCTATCCGGCACTTCGCCATTACCGGGATGGAAACAGCTGCCTGGATATCCTTTATCATTTTGGGATCGCTCATCCGTGAGATGCCGCCTGCCTGTCTGATATCAGCGGGTATCCTTTCAAGTGCCATCACCGCACACGCTCCCGCGTCCTCTGCGATCCGGGCCTGCTCGGGCATCGTGACGTCCATTATTACCCCGCCCTTGAGCATTTTTGCGAGGTCCCTGTTAAGTTTTGCCTGTTCGCTTATGATCATGTTTATCTTTCCTCCTTGCCTGTGTCCCAATGGTGTTCTATTATTTATATGTTTCAATTGTCATTTAAACAATGTACAGATTTTACTATTTTTAACATGACAGATTGGGGGCTTTTTATTTGATATGCGATTTCATTTCCATCGAGAGAAATTCTGATATCCCGGTATGGAGGCAGATATACGAGGGGATGGCCGAAGCGATCGAAAGAGGTGTCATAAGTGCTTCCGATAGATTGCCCTCTGTCCGCGAACTTTCCGGGTCGCTCGGGGTAAGCCGTGCTCCGGTCGAAAATGCCTACATACACCTCCAGCTTGACGGCCGCATCGAAAGCAGGCCCAAAAGCGGGTATTTTGCGCTTAGAAGATCCGCTGAGGCGGTGCAGGAGGATGTCCGTGAGCCGGCAGCGAGGCAGAGTGTGCGATATGACCTCTGCGGCAACGGGATAGATCCCGATACTGCGGATATCCCGGTATGGAGAAAGCACCTTCGCGCGGCTCTGAATATGCATGAGAAGATAATTTCGGCCGGAGATCCTCAGGGAGAGCGCGAACTCAGAGATGCTCTGGTCAGATATTGTTTTGATGCGCGTAAAGTCAAGGCGTCGTCGGACCGTATCGTTATAGCCTCGGGGACCCAGCATCTGCTGACGGAACTTTGCCGGATGGCCGGAAATGCGGGGACCGTCGCTGCGGAATGGCCGGGATATGCCCAAGGAGAACGTATATTCCGTGACTTCGGCTGGAGGGTGGAGTACATAGGAAATGCGGGGGGAATGCCCGGTGCTCGCCTAAGGGAGGGGAATTACGACCTCTTTGCGGATATTACATCCAATAGGCCCCGGATGTCCCTTTCACAGATCTCCAGAAGGCGGAAGGAACTCCTTGGCTGGGCTGGATATTGCGATTCATACATATTGGAGGATGACTACAACGGCGAGCTGCGCTATTTTTCCAGATCGGTCCCCTCACTGCAGGGCGCATCTCCCGAAAGGGTAATTTATATCGGAAGCTTTTCAAGGATACTCCTTCCGTCAGTACGTATCGCCTACATGGTGATACCCAGCAGCCTTGCGGAGAGGGCAGGCATAAAGGCTTCGCTTTACGACCAGACCTCCAGCAAGATAGAACAGCTTGCGCTTGCCGGCTACATTAACGGCGGACATCTTGAAAGGCATATAAGGAGAAGCAGAAAGACATATCAGATCAAGAGCGGAGAAATGCTGAGAGCTGTAGGTGAAGTTTTTGGAAAGAAGGTCAGTTACGAGCTTCTTGAGACCTCACTCTGCGTAGCTGTGACTTTCAAATCGGGATCTGCTCCTGAAGAGCTTTCTGCTGCGGCGCTTTCAGCAGGTGTGGCCTTAGATCAGATATTCCGTTCCGATGAAGATGGGCTTATTACCGCCAACCTATCTTTCTCATCGATACCGTGCGGATCTATCAGACCGGCCGTTCAAATGCTCTGCTCGGCCTGGAAGGAGCACCTCAGCTGAGCTGACCGTCCGTTGCGCCATTCTCCCGGTACTTTTTCCTGAGGGCCGGGAGGGCTTCTACGATCATTACGCCCGCCAGGATCATAGCCGAAGCGATGAATATCCTGAACGTCATCGGCTCGCCGATGAACATCACCCCCGCCACAGAGCCGAAGACCCCGGAGGTCGACAGCAATATGGCCACATGCGTGGCATTCGTGTATTTCTGCGCGACAGTCTGTATCACAAGCGTGAGGGCGAAACCTACGGTGCCGGTGTGTATGAGGGCAAGCCACGCACGTAAGGGGATATTTTCAGGAAAAGGCTCAAATATAGCTGCGGCAGACACAGCCAGCAGCATTCCCCCGAGAGCCTGCCAGCACGTCAGCGCGTAGGGGTCGACTCCCCTTACGTACTTCTGGACGAGCAGTATGTATATCGTGACAAAAACGCATGCGGAAAAGCTCAGCAGGTCTCCGAGGTTGACAGAAAGATCTACGTCAAGCATAAGGCCTACCATTCCGGCAGTGCAGAGCAAAACGGCTATCACAACATGCCAGCCCGGGAATTTGTGGGTGATGATCCAGACGGAGAGCGGCACGAGCACGACCGACATGGAGATTATGAAGGACTGGTTGCCTGCGGTGGTGTAAAGCAGGCCGATCGCCCCGGTCAGGTAGGCGCAGATGAAGACCATTCCGACAAGCGTGCTCTTCAGCCTTGCTTTCCGCGGAATAAGGAATGCTTTTCTGCCGAAAAAAATCATAACTGTCGCCCAGGCTATCGCAAAACGCAGCCCGCAGAACCAGAGCGGGGTGATCCCTTCAAGTGCGTCCCTTATGACAACGTTCGTTGTTCCCCATATCAGAGCGACAAAAAGTATCCCAAGATCCCCCAGAAGCATATTAAGCCGGTTTTTCTCCACGATAAGCCTCCTAACAGGTAAGCACGGCCCCTATTCTAACCCTAAAAAGCCAAAAGATAACAGCCCGATCCGAAGAAATCATTGTCTGCTTTTCAGAGAGAGGGTCCCGTCTTCGAAAGAACAGAGCAGCTCGCCCGAATCGATAAGGGGCGAGATGATCGCCGCGACGGTGCTGTGTATGAGGACATACTGGGGCAGATCCATATTGAGTCCGTGTCTTTTGGCCAGCTTTCCCAGTATCCCGTCCCTTGTCGAAGGTTCTGAACATATCTCAAGTATTTCATCTTTGAGCGCGGTCAGACAGTTTCTGTTGGCGGCTGTGACAGGGGTGATGTCTTTGCATATGTCTCCGTGCGAAGGTACGAAATAGTCCGCGCTGAAGGCATCAAGCATGTCAAAGGTCTCCATTGCGCTGCCGTAGTCTGCGGTGAAGGGGATGCCGTACTTGTTCAGTATGCGCTCGGATATCACGGAATCGGCCATAAAGAAGACACCGTCAGGCGTGAGCACGCCGATCTGTCCGTGGGCGTGTCCCGGAAGCGCGATGATCCTGAGCCCCCATCCTTCTATAACGGTACCCGGTGTTGCTGTAATGGTCACGTTTGAAGGTTCCGCCTGGAGAAACTTACTGCAGATCGCCTTCGGAGCCCTTCCCGACCAAAGTATCTCCGGCTCCATCTCAGGCATGTCGATGAAGGGCGTCTCCTTGGCCGAGGCTGCGATCCCGCACCCGGTCCTCTTCTGTATGAATGCGTTGCCTCCGACATGATCGGCATGGAAATGGGTGTTTATTATCAGCCGTATATTCCAGCCCGTTTCTTCGGCAAGGCGCAGTATTTTCCTTCCCGAGGAGGAGTCATTGCCGCTGTCGATAAGGACAGCCTCTCCTTCTATTACATAGGCACCGATGTTTACAGGTCCGCAGGCAGCCCAGGTGTTTCCTTTGATATTGTTGAATTCCATTGGTCCTCACCTCAGGCTGATTATAGATGATTTATAAAAAGTTGCTATATGCATAAGCAAAAGGGCGGGTCTTTCGACCCGCCCCGTAAGGTGCTCCTTTGTTATTCTCTAAACTACGTTCGGCTCAACTATGCGTTCTCCGCGCTCGAACCGGCGGTAATCCATTATCGTCGGGTCGATCGGAGGCTTCTCGCCGTTGAGAAGGGCCGACATTATCTGTCCTGCCACAGGTCCGAGCATGAAGCCGTGGCCGGAGAAGCCCGTTGCGTGCCAGAACTCCTTGACGTCGGTCTCACCAAGGATGGGTGCCGCGTCCGGGGTCATGTCGTAGTGTCCTGCCCACTGGCGTACCACGCGGATGTTCTTCGCTCTCGGAAGCAGCTTGATAATGGTCTTTGCGATGCTTTCGATAGAGTGGGCCGTTGATGTGTATCCGAGCAGCGGTTCATGCGAGGGGCTTTCGCCTGCGATGATCGAGCCGTGAGGACGCTGCTGGATGTAGTAGTTGCCGCTGAAGCTCATAAGCATCGGAGGGCATACACCCGGATCTACGGGTTCGGTGATGAGGATCTCATGGCGTTCTGCCCAGTTGGGAAGATGTATACCTGCCATCTTGGCAACGTCCTGTGCCCATGATCCGGCGCAGTTGACGACCTGTCCGCATTCGATGGTCCCGCGGTTAGTCTCGACTGCTCGGATCTGGCCGCCTTCGACCTTGAGTCCCGTAACTTCGGTGAACTTGTAGAATTTTGCTCCGTAGCGCTTCGCCGCTTCCTGGAAGGCGAAGGTCGTAAGGAATGGGTCAGCGTGTCCGTCTCTCTGGTAGAAGGTGAAGCCCAGTGCGTCGTCTACCGCCACTCCGGGGCATATCTCCTGTGCTCTTTTGACGTCTGTGAAGATCTCTGTCTTGATCCCCAGGCTGTGCTGAAGCTCTACGTTCTTTTTGAACTGTTCCCACTCTTTTTCCTTGTATGCTACGAGAAGATACCCGCCCTGATTGAGGCCTGTGGGAAGTCCGAGTTCTTCGTCGAGCTGTTCGAAGGTATCGAGGCAGGCCAGAGCCATACGGCAGTTGAGTTCAAGTCCCCACTGTGCGCGTATGCCTGCTCCGCAGCGGCCTGTCGAACCTGAGCATACAGTGTTTTTCTCAACAAGTACGACGTTCTTTCTTCCTGATTTTGCAAGATAGTAAGCGGTGGCTGTTCCTACCACACCGCCGCCGATTATTACAACATCAGCTGTTTTCGGGAAATCCATCATACGCACCTCCTACTTATCCTCGGCAAGAAGTCCGAGCTTTATCGGTTTCACCGGAGGCCTGATGGTTCCGGGATTAAGTTCCGATATGGGCTTGCCTGTTGCCTTTGAGAGCTCACGAAGGATTATGTCGCGGCAGCCTCTGCCCTGGCAGGGGCCCATACCTACACGAAGTTCCCTCTTGAGTTCGTCGAAGGTGTCATACCCGCGTGCGATCCATTCGCGGATCTCGTCTATTTCTATCTCTTCGCAACGGCAGATGACGTTTCTTTTCTCTGTCATGGCTAGCACACCACCTTGATGGCACGGATCTCTCCGACCAGTTTTTTAGGAATGACCA
>Ga0209510_1000576_pt1 | contig 48956 bp, 46 predicted proteins | sample BiotimSIPDNA_FD_185749 | JGI IMG/M metagenome (GOLD analysis project Ga0209510, IMG submission 185749) | Anaerobic biogas reactor microbial communites from Washington, USA - Biogas_R1 time_0 SIP DNA (SPAdes) (version 2) | ecosystem: Engineered > Bioreactor > Anaerobic > Unclassified | place...
AAAATATTATTAGATAATAGAAAGTAGCTATTCTATTTTCAATAAACATATTTAAACTATTAGCTGAATTTTTCGGTTCTTTTATAATGGAGTTATTTATTACTTGACTTATTAATAGTTATCTCCTTTCGCTTAATATAGTTCTTTTCTCACTTAAATTATAATGCATTTACCTATCATTTTCAAACTATAGTTTGAATTAAGTGAAAAATACTATATTGTCATAATTTCTAGGTTTTTTTCTTTGGTTTCAGCATCAATTTTAACTGAATAATCATCAGTTAATTTTTGAATGTCATCTAACGCTTTTCTTTCATCATCTTCAGGTAACCCTAATTTTTTAATTTGATCGTTAGCGTCACGACGAATATTTCTTAAAGCTACTTTTCCACCTTCAGAAAGTTTATCAACTTCTTTAGTTAAATCACGGCGTCTTTGTTCGGTTAATGCTGGTAGAACTAAACGAATCCCGACTCCATCATTAGCTGGTGGCAGTCCTAAATCACTAGCATAAATTGCTTGTTCAATTTGTTTTAATATTGATTTGTCAAATGGCTTAATATATAATTGAACTCCTTCAACTACGGCAATTGAAGCAACTTGATTAATTGGTGTATCAACACCATAATAAGATATTAAAATTCGATCTAATAATGCTGGGTTAGCACGACCAGTACGAATTGTTTGAAATTCTCTAACTAAAGATTTAACTGTTTTATCCATTCTCTCTTCAGTTTCTAGTAAAATCATATCTAACATTTCGATTACTTCCTTTCTTCCCATTTAACCACTGTTCCGATTTTTTCACCTAAAACAGCTCTTCTAATATTTCCTTTTTTATTCATATTAAAGACTAATAAATCAATATGATTATCAATACACATTGCCGCAGCTGTTTGATCAATTACTTGAAGTCTTTGTTCTAAGATTTCTCTTTGGGTAAGTGATTCAAACATCTTAGCATCAGCAAATTTATGAGGGTCTTTATCATAAACACCATCAATGCCATTTTTAGCCATTAAAATGGCTTCCATATGTAGTTCAGCAGCACGAAGTGTCGCTGCACTATCAGTTGAGAAATACGGATTTCCCGTACCGCCAACTAGAATTAAAACACGGCCTTTTTCTAAGTGTCTTAAAGCTCTTCTACGAATATATGGTTCTGCAACTTTATTAACTTCAATTGCTGTCATCACTCTAGTTGGAACATCAAGGTTTTCCAAACCATCTTGAAGAGCTAGACCATTCATAATGGTTCCAAGCATTCCCATATAGTCAGCTTGAGAACGATCCATACCTAACTCTTGACCAATGCGGCCTCTAAATAAGTTACCGGCACCAACAACGACGCCGATTTTTACGCCTAATTCATGAATTTCTTTAATTTGTTTAGCTATGTCTTTAACTGTTTCCGGACAAATTCCTGATTGCCCATCTCCCTTTAAAGCTTCTCCGCTAATTTTTAATATGATTCTTTTATACATTGATCAACCAGTCCTTTCATTACATTTTTTAAAATTAATTATTTATTCATTTGAGCGGCAACTTCAGCTGCGAAATCTTCTTCGCGTTTTTCAATGCCTTCTCCAACTTCTAATCTTAAGAAGAATGTAACTTGTGAGTTAACTGATTTTAAGTATTGTTTAACTTTCATGTCAGTATCTTTAACGTAAGCTTGATCTAATAAACAAATGTCTTCAAAGAATTTGTTTAATCTACCAATAACCATTTTTTCAACAATGTTAGCTGGTTTACCTTCGTTTAATGCTTGTTGAGTTAGAACTTGTTTTTCATGTTCTACTGTTTCTTTGTCAACTGATTGGCGATCTAAGAAACGTGGTTTAGATGCAGTAACATGCATTGCGATATTTTTAGCAACTTCTTCATCAGTTCCTTTAACAACCGTTAAGGCGATGATTCTTCCGCCTTGGTGTTTATATAAACCAAATACTTCATCATCATTTTTAACTACTCTTGATACTCTTCTTAAAGTAATCTTTTCACCGATTTTAGCTGTCATGTTTAAAAGCATTTGTTCAACATTTAATCTTTCGGCTTTATTTTCTACAGCTAATGCTTCTTCAGTATTAGTTGCGTTTGAGTTAATTAAAACTTGTCCGACTTCTTCAACTAATTTGACAAAGTCATCATTTTGTGAAACAAAGTCAGTTTCTGAGTTAACTTCATAAACTAACGCTGTATTTCCTTTGATAACTACATTGGCTAAACCTTCAGCAGCAATTCTTGATGCTTTTGATGCAGCTTTTGATAAGCCTCTTTCTCTTAAAAAGTCAACGGCTTTATCAACATCTCCGCCAGTTTCAACTAATGCTTTTTTGCAATCCATCATCCCGGCTCCAGTTTTATCTCTTAAAATTTTAATTTTTTCAATTGTTGGCATGTATATTCCTCCTCTATTCTTTATAATTATACATTTTTTCTATACTTTTAACAAGTTATTGATATAAAAAGAAGGGATTTAAATCCCTTCAATTAATTTTCCTCTATTAAAGCGATTAATTCAGCTTTCTTTAATGCTGAATATCCCGATAATCCCATTTCTTTTGCTAAATTTCTTAATTCAGCAACAGTCATTTTTGATAAATCTTGTTCAATTGATGGAACTTCTTCAACTTTTTCTTCTAGAACTACAACTTCTTCAGCTGGTTTTGATTCTTTTTTAGGAAGAGGCTTATCTTCTTTTTGTGGTCTAGGTTTCTTTCTTGGTTCAGGTCTTTTTCTTGGTTGATCCTTATCAAATACTTCACCTTCTAATGCTTGACTTTGATCGATTTCTTCATCTTCAAAGTGTTCTACAACTCCACCTTGACCTTCAATAATTGCATTACCCATAATGTCAACGATTAATTTAACCGCTCTAATAGCGTCATCGTTGGCTGGAATTACGTAATCAACATCTTCTGGATTACAGTTAGTATCAACGATACCAAATACTGGGATTCCTAATTTTCTAGCTTCTTTGATTGCGTTTAATTCTTTTCTTGGGTCAACAATAAACATTGCTTCTGGAAGTTTTTGCATTTCAAGAATTCCAGCTAAGTTTTTCTCTAGCTTTTCACGTTCTTTATTTAATTGTAAAACTTCTTTTTTAGGTAGTTTATCAAACATACCTTCTTCTTCCATTTTGTATAAATCTTTTAAGTACTTAATCGATCTACGAATGGTTTTAAAGTTGGTTAAGGTTCCACCTAACCATCTTTGGTCAACATAAAATTGACCAGTTTTTTGGGCAACTTCTTTCACAGCTTCTTGAGCTTGTTTCTTAGTTCCGACAAAAATAACTTGTCCCCCACCTTGCACTATTTGTAATAATGCGTTGTAAGCCTCAGTAATTTTCTCAGCAGTGATTTTTAAATCGATAATATAAATTCCATTTCTTGCTGTGAAAATATAAGGCTTCATTCTTGGATCCCATCTCTTAGTCGTATGACCGAAATGAACTCCAGCTTCTAATAATTGTTTCATTGAAACGACTGCCATAATATTCTCTCCTTTTCGTTTTTTTCTTCTGCTTAACTAATGATACCCACCAAGTGGCACTAGGGTAACACAAACATTAAGCATGTGTATTTTTGTTTTTTCACATCTTGATAAATATAACATATTTATATATTTATTGCAAATAATAACTCTTAATACTTACCGCTACTACCAAAGCCACCAGTACGTTTAGTGCCGTTTGCTTCATCATCAACAGTGACGCCATATTTAACAAAGATTCCTTGTGAGACTCTTTCGCCTTTTTTAACTAAGACTTCTTTATCAGTAAAATTGTATAGAGGAATCATTAGATGTCCTTCATTATTGGGGTTATTGTAATAATCAGCATCAACCACACCAACTCCATTAGACATCATTAATCCTCTTTTCATCGCAAGCGATGATCTTGGAAAGACTAATAACACTTCATCAGCTGGAATTGATACCTTTAATCCAGTTTTAATTAAAACAATTTCTTTTGGCTTAATTAAGACATCTTCGGCACTCGCCAAATCATAGCCAGCACTTTTATTAGTGGCTCTTTCTGGTATCTTAACATCTTTATTTAAATACTCTTTAATGATTTCAAATTTTCTCATTTTATCCCCTCTTTAATTAAATGTTTTAAGACAATATTTTCACGAATGATTGTTGTCTTAGCACCCCTTCTTTGATGCATTACATCTTGTTTTACCATTTCATTATGAGCCAAAGCTTTAGCTGGTTCAATCCATACTGGTTCAGCTCCGTGGTCTTCTTCTCTTTTTTCTAAATTTTGTTCACCAAACGATGCCACCCTGCAAACAAAATATTTAGAAATTTGCCGGTACTGTTCACCCTTATGGTGAAAACTTCGGCGAAGTTCTAATGTTTGACCAAACGCTTTAACAATTTTAATTCCTTTAGCCCCAACTTCTTCACTTAACTCACGATACAAAGCTTTTTGGTAACTTTCATCTTTTTTAACACCGCCACCAGGAAAAGTATAGTCATTAAAAGCATTAGAATAAATCATCAATACTTTATTATCTTTAACGATAATTCCTCTTGATGCTTTTCTAACCCAGTTATATGAACTTTTATCAGTAATTCCATCTTCGACTATTATTTCACTTAATTTTCTCATTTTTCCTCATCCTCGGGTTAGTTTTATTATAATTTTCTCTTAGCTTTTCCGCTGAGACTTGGGTATAGATTTGAGTTGTTTTAAGATGTTTATGACCTAGTAATTCTTGAACGGTTCTCAAATCCGCTCCGTGATTTAGTAGTGTTGTGGCAAAGGCATGCCTTAACATATGCGGGTGAATTTGGAAAGTCGACCCTGAATCTTCAATAATTTTATTTAAAATAACTCTTAATCCTCTAGTAGTTAAATTACCACCTTTATAGTTAATTAACAACTGATTAGAATTTAAATCTTTTCCTTTAGCGAGTAATATCGGTCTTGAATATAACATATATCTTCTTAAATTATCAACTAATGTATCATGCAAGAAAGCGTATCTATCAACTTGACCTTTACCATGAATTAAAACTTCTTTTCGGTCTAAATGGATATCACTTAATTTCATATCTATTAATTCACTTGCTCGTAAGCCACAAGAAAATAATAAGTCTAATATAATATAATTTCTTAAACCTAAAGGGGTATTCGTATCAATTGAATTAAATAAATTATCAATTTCATTATCGGAGATAATTCTTGGTAACTTTTTAGAAATCTTAGGATTACTCACTGCCGAAAAGATATTCGTTTTGACTAATCCTTCTTTTAATAAGTACTCATAAAACATCCTAAGGGCCGAAATTTTCCTTGAAACCGTTGATCTTTCTAATTCTTCTCCTAAACTTAGAACATAGTTTTTGGCAATTCTTTCACTTCTAACACCAATTAAATCATTAGCATATCCTTCGTTTACGACAAAATGATAAAAACCTAAGATATCATTTTCATAACTTAGGATTGTATGTGGTGAATAGTTTTTTTCGACTTCTAAATAAATTAAGTACTTTTTAATTATATCCATTTATTTTCCTTTTTAAATTCCTCTAGAGTCTCTAATGCTCTTTTAGCATAAGCTTCTCTTCTTTCTTTTTTTCTTACTTTTTCTTCTAATATTGGAACAATTCCAAAATTAGCATTCATTGGAACAAAATTACTATTAGGGGTAGAGACATATTTACTTAAAGATCCAATAACCGTAGTCTCTGGTAAAAATATATCATGACCACTTGTTAACTTACTATATAAACTAATCGCTGCCGCAATTCCTGATGCAGCACTTTCAACATATCCTTCAACTCCCGAGATTTGTCCGGCTAAATATAAGTTAGGATATTCTTTAAAAGAAAATCCGTTATTTAATATTTTCGGTGAATTAAAATATGTATTTCGATGAACTACTCCGTATCTTAATATTTCAGCGTTTTCTAAGCCTGGAATCATTTTGATTACTTCGCGCTGCGCCCCTTGACGGAGTGACGTTTGAAAGCCAACTAAATTATACATTTGACTTGAAAAATCTTCGGGGCGGAGTTGAACTACCGCATATGGGCGCTTACCATCAATTTCAAGCCCGACTGGCTTTAATGGCCCAAATAGTGGGGTTTGGTAACCCCTTTTGGCCATAATTTCAATTGGCATGCATGCCTCAAAGATTTCTCTTTCAAAGTCTTTTGGAGCATGTCTTTCGGCCTTGATTAAAGTTTCATAAAACTTGTCATATTCTTCTTTTGACATCGGACAATTTAAATATGTTCCCTTACCCTCAACGTACCTATCTTTGAAGTAACAAATATCTAAATTAATCGATTCAAATGAAATAATTGGGGCAACTGCATCATAGAAGTTTAAATTATCTTCACCAGTTAATTCTAATAAGTGATTAACTAATTCATCAGATGCGAGTGGCCCAGCGGCAATGATAGTGGGAATAGTTAAATCTAATTTAGTTACTTCTTCATTAATAACTTTAATTTTTTTATGATTTTTAATGACATCAGTAATGAATTTACTAAATTCATTTCGATCAACCATTAAACTAGTTCCGCCTAGTATTTGCGCATGATTAGCCGCTTTAATAACGAGTGAATCCAGTAATTCCATTTCACGTTTTAAAAGACCTACTGCCGTTTTTAAATCATTAGATCTTAGCGAGTTAGAACAAACTAACTCCGCTAGTAAACCGGATGTATGAGCTTTACTATATTTTAATGGCCTCATTTCATAAAGTTCTACTTCTAAACCATGATTAGCTAAGAAGTAAGCGGCCTCAACACCAGCAAGACCACCGCCAATGACTTTAACTTTCATTTTAACAGCCAATTAATTGATAGATTTACCCATGTTGCTGCATGAAGATCCATACAACTACCATCTTCATGTGATGTGATTTCATTAGCTACTGATAATCCGTGAACCCCAGTTTCATAAAAGTGAGCCTCAAATGGAACGCCTAATTCATTTAATTTATGAATATATTCAATTGATCCCACAATTGGGACAACATTATCTTCTAAAGTGTGCCAAATAAATGTTGGTGGATTATTTTTAGTAACTCCTAAAATTAAATTATCTTTAAACATTCTTCTAACAAACGTTAATTCCTCAGATTCTTCAAACATTTCATCGGCAATATTAATATTTAATGCCGCATAAGATAACACCACTTTTTTAAATAAATTGGGATACTTGTTAGCTACTGCCGCTGCCAAGTGACCACCAGCACTAAACCCTACAACAAAAATATTATTAGGGTCAATTTGAAATTCTTTTTGGTTTTTACTTAAATAAGCGTGAGCCATTTTAACTTCTTCAATTAATTCTTCAACCGTTACTTTTTTATTTTTCGGAAAAGTAGTATAGTCTAAAACGAATGCGTGAAGTCCGGCCGCATTGTATGCGGTGGCGACAGGTTTCGCTTCTCTTGGTGATGTATACAAATATGATCCCCCTGGTAAAACTAAAATTGCCGGACGCAATTTAGTTGTCGTGTTTTCGACTAGATAATTAGTAATAGTTGCTGTTTTGTTTAAATAATGCATATTTCCACTTCCTTTATTTATATTATTATACTACATAAAAATAAGAATGTCGAAATCGACATTCTTAATAAGATTTATTCAGTAATCAATTCGTTTTGGTTTTGGTAATCCAAAATTCGCGAATAAATTAAGTGATCAAGATAAATTAATGCTGGTGAAGTTCCAACTAATACTGGAATTCTTACCGCAAATGAAGCTAGGGCTGTCTTTGAATCAAAGTAGAAAATTATCGCGAGTGTATTAGAAAAGCTTGCAAGAAGATATGATACAATAACGGCTAATGCCATTTTTAAAAAGTTATAATTTTTTCTCGCAATTAACCCTGGAACGACCGCCCAAACGATGGTTGAAATTCCAAAGAGCGGCATATAATCATATGGGCCTAATAATCCCATTCCTAAATCAGCCGTTATTCCCACTAACAAGCCATAAAACGGTCCTAACGTTAAACTAGCAATTACTAGTGGAATACTATAAATTGGTAGTCCTGAAGTACTTCCCATTGGAAATACATAATCAAAGAAAAGTCTAATTCCAACCGCTAATGCGGTTAGAATTCCACCTAAGACAATTTTATATAATTCCTTTTTTTGCATTAAAAAACCCTCCTATAGAGAAGAGTCCACAATATAAAAGATATACAGCGGACGCACCACCAAACCGCCACCGAAGTGTTCGTTCTAACCCAACATCCCATGATTAGACACTTGACGCTTGTATGGTTACTCTGTACTACTAATTATACTCTAAATATAGTAATATTACCAATTAATTGGTTTTACTCCGTTTTGAATTAAAAACTTATTTGTCTTTGAAAAAGGACGCGAGCCAAAAAATGAATATCTCGCTGAAAGTGGTGACGGATGCGATGAAGTTAACACTAAGTGTTTCGGGTTATTTAAATACTTTTTAAATTCAATTGCGTTATTACCCCAAAGGATAAAAACAACCGGCGAATCTTTTTGATTAACCGCTTCAATAATTTTAGTGGTAAATCTTTGCCATCCATAATTTTGGTGTGATAATGGTTCAGCTTTTCTTACTGTTAAAATAGTATTTAAAAGTAAGACTCCTTCTTTTGCCCAGTCACTTAGATCAGTATTTCTTCTTCTAATTCCTAAATCTCCGTGTAATTCAATAAAGATATTTCTTAAACTTGGTGGCATCGGATTTCCTGCTAACACACTAAAAGCAAGCCCGTGTGCTTGATTTTCACCGTGATAAGGATCTTGACCAATAATGACGACCTTAACTTCTTCATATGGAGTTAAAACTAATGCGTTAAAAACATCTTCATGTTTCGGGTAGATCGTTTGGCTTCGTCTTTCGTTTTTAATTAAATTTAATAAATGATAAAAATATGGTTGTTCAATTTCATCTTTTAAGATTTCTCTCCAAGTCATCTCATCTCTCTCCTTGTCTTTATACTTTAATTATATCTTAAAATTATCATTATTTTATATTAATTTCAAAATAATTTAAAATATGAAAAAGAACGGTCAAAAGTGACCGTTCTTCCTAATTTAAGTTTAAATTATTTACCAGCTAATTTTCCTAAAGTTCTAACTAATTGAGCAGTATATGACATTTCGTTATCATACCAAGTCATAACTTTAACTAGTTGTTTTCCGTCAACGTTTAAGATTTGAGTTGTATTAGTATCATATAATGATCCGTGATGATCACCGATTACGTCTGAAGATACGATTGGATCTTCAACATAAGCTAATGTTTCGTTAGCTGCGGCTTTGAAAGCTGCGTTTACTTCTTCTACAGTAACATTTTTCTTAAGTTCTACTGTTAAGTCAACTACTGAACCAGTAACAGTTGGAACTCTTAATGCAGTACCGTCTAATTTACCATTTAAGTGTGGCATAACTTTACCGATTGCTTTTGCAGCTCCAGTTGATGATGGAACGATGTTAGCTGCTGCGGCACGACCTCTACGTGAATAGATGCCTTTTTTGTGTGGTAAGTCTAATAATGATTGGTCAGTTGTATAAGCGTGAACAGTAGTCATAAATCCTTTAACAACACCAAAGTTATCATCTAATACTTTAACAACAGGTGCTAAAGCGTTAGTAGTACAAGATGCTCCTGAAACTACTTTTTCAGTTCCATCTAAGACGTTATCATTAACGTTATAAACGATCATCTTAACGTTTCCAGATACTGGAGCTGAACATAATACTTTTTTAGCTCCTGCTTCTAAGTGCCAAGATGCTTTTTCTTCAGAGTTAAATACTCCTGTACATTCTAAAACTACGTCAACTTTTAATTCTTTCCAAGGTAAATTTTTAGGGTCTCTTTCAGCTAAAATATTAATTTTCTTGCCGTCAACAATAATATGTCCTTCATCGTGAGAAATTTTGTCGTGTAAGAATTTTCCTTGACCTGTGTCATATTTTAATAAATATGCTAATGTTTCAGCATCTGTTAAGTCGTTAATTGCGACTACTTCATACTTTGGATTTCCATGCATTAATCTGTAAGCTAAACGTCCAATACGTCCAAATCCATTAATTGCTACTTTAATTGCCATAAATATTCCTCCTTAATATATTGTTTTATGGTGATTTCCACTAACAATTTTATCATAAATAAATAGTTATTTCTATTTATATTAAAAAATATGTAAGGATTTCGCTTATTTTTACGTGCATAAATATAAAATATAAAAAAACTACCACAATTTTTATGTGGTAGTTTCCGTTTTAATCTTAATTAGTCATAATAAGTAGCTGAAGAATCAGTTAATCCCCAACCCGGAGTGTTTGGATTATCCTCAATTACCACTTTAATTCTTCTAGTTCTATTTCTAATACCTGAGTTAATATAGAAATATTTTCCTTCATAGCCCGCAACATAATCACTAACATCAGCTAGTTCATTATCTCGATAGTACATTTCATATGTATATCGTTTCGGAATATCAATAACAAATTGATAGAAGCCGGCACTATTTCTTGCGAATCTAAAGATATAATTACCATAGACTCCTGTTGGTAGTGGTTGATAATAAATACTAATTTGATTATCAAATTTGTTAATTTGAGTAAATGTTGGGAATTGAGGGACTTCAGGTAAAACCTCATAAATAGGAAGACCAGTTTCCATTACTGCTAATTGAACTCTAATTGGGAAAGCATAGAAAGCTTCAAGATAGTTAACATTAGTTAAATCACCTTGGGCATTTTTATAGAAAATATCAAAGATAAATGTAATGTTAAACATGGCGTCAACAACACTAACGTAATAGTAAGTTTTACTCAATCCGTCTTCCGAAGTTACAACATAAGTAATAATAACGTCAGTATCGCTATCACTATCCGGTTCAGTTCCGTCAGTTGGATAAACGGTAAAATCGGCTGATAACTCGGCTATTTCTGAGGCACTAGAACTTGCATCAACCGCAGTTGTGTAAGTAATAGTACCACCAGATCCATAAACTAATTTTTGAATCTTAGCTCCAATTGGAAGAAATTCAACCATTCGCGGTAAGAAATCGTTTAAGTTAACGTTATCAACTTCACCAATAATACGGATATGTTGTTCTTTATTAACATCAGCATTATCGTAGTCAATTCCGGCATAATAAACGAAGGTTTCGTATGAATGATCATAGTTTTCAAACTCTGTGTTTTGATTATAAGCATCATATAAAAGTGGTGTTGTACTGGTTGATAATAAGATTTCAATTCCTGGATAACTTAATTCAGTACCTGGTTCACCAAAGGCGATACTTGTTAAATAAGATGATACTCCTAAGGCCTTGGTAATTGTTTGAGTGCTTAAATCAAGAGTAATATAAGAACTGGTATCAGTCTTTCTCTTTAATACGATGTTAAAAACATAATCTCCAGGTAATTCTTCTTGAGTTAATTTAATTGAAACTACATTGTCAGCACTATATTTGGAAGTGTCAAACCCAGCTGGACCAGTAATTTCAATGTAGACATCGTCTAAATTGTTTAAATTATAGAAGATATCTTCATAGGCTGTTTCCACATCATATAAAAATTCAAATGTTGTTTCTTCAGCTTCTCTTGGTGCTACTAAAGATGGATCATAAGTAATAGCACCATTAATATAACGAGCCCTTAATGTTACTTCGTTTTCATTAATTGTATGAGTGTAAGTTTTAGCAACACCCGATTCACTAGTAACGACATAAGTAATTACATATTGAATATATCCGGTTTCGACTCCTCCTGGGGTGTAATTAGTTTGAAGTGACACATTAGTTAGAGTCGCAAAAGGTGATATCTCAAGATTATTTAACAATCCAACTGTATAATACTTATTACTTACATATGCTGGAACATCTGGAATAGTATGTTCAGCAAATGCTACATCAGTTTGAGTAATTGAATATAAGAACGGAACAGTTGAGGTAAATGATTGTGTTGGGTTTAAGATTGGATCAAGACCTCTTTGATGTAATGTTAAGATGTTGTTGTTGGTGTTACTGGCTTTAGTGATTTGGAAATATTTTTCATCATAACTATTGAAATATTTGTATCCAATTAAGTAAGTGCCACCTCTTAATCTTTCATCAAGAGTAATTGTCATCGAAAATGTTCCGTCAGTCGCTACCGGTGTTGTTACTAAAGTGTAGTATTCTGGATCAACTACGGTACTTGTATTTTGATAATAAACTTTAATATATTCACTAATATCAGCGCCATTATTTAATACTCTTGGATTTGATGTATCTCTGTGGTTAATCAAAATCGTGTTTGTTACTTGAGTTGGAACAACAAACGTATTAGGTACTGGCGCACTTATATTAGTAGTTCCACCATTATCAACTCGATATGATGTAGGCCTAATATTAATTGCTGAAGCTCGTCTAAAATCAATAAACACTTTATAATCTGTATACGTGAATGCTTGCTCCATTAACGCGGTCGTAGCTAGAGCTGCTTCAGAATAACTTCTAAAGGTTCCAATTTCAATTGTTTGATTCGCTGGAATCAAATCATATTTATTAGTTCCTAGTAAAGTAAACACTGCAGGATATTGAGTAAAATCAATTGATAACTCAGGCGGATATATTTGTGAAGCCGCCCGACTTGGGTTTTCCTGCCTTTCATTCCGCAATGCGTCAATAAATGCATTTGCGTCTGGGTATTTGACTGCCGAATATGGCTCGGCAATAAAGGCCCTAAATGGTAAATGTGCCCTAATTACCGCCAAATCAAGCTCAGTTTGATTTACGCCTACTAAAGCCATATTAAAGGTAAATGTTATTTCTTTATTTGTATGATCAATAATAGGTGTAACCAGTTCAATTCCCGCAGTATTATCTCTTAACGCTAAATTTTGATTTTGCTCAAGCAGTGCACTCTTATCGTTTAAATCAACTTGGAATAAGTTTTTATATTTTAAATATCTTTGATCAGTTGTAAGATCAACTTCTTCCCGATAAGATATGTCATCATAATCAATATTGCATGGTTGACTACCATTCAATTTTAACAAATTCGAAAATCTAGTATTAATTGGCAAAGTTTCTCCGTAAACACTTCCCGCTGAAGATGATAATACATACATTCCATTAGGTCTAGTTGTAATAAACCTTTCACCTAATACTGCATTTTCAGCAAAGTTGATATATGAAGTAATTGGTTGATTATTTGAAAGAATAATTTTCTCATTTCTCATTTCAAATGACGGATCATAAATATAGGTCGCTTCTCCATAAGTTGCTAAGTATGGATCACTTGGATTACTATGATCAACATCAAATTCAGTTATCCATGGCACTTCTTTAAGACTTAAATATGCCGCAGGATAATTACTGCTTACTCTAATTGCAGTTGTATTGTTTGTATAAACATACTTAGAGCCAGTCGCTACTGTTTGACCATTTTCGCTTGGAAAATAAACATTCGGTTGATTTGGGTTATTGTTACTTATTATTTCAGGATCACCTAAATCTCTCCAAATAGTATTATTATCTTGTGAAGTAATATTTCCGTCATTTTGGACAATTATAGCTTCGTTTATACTTGAATATGTTCCTCCAGCAGTGAAATATTTTCTTTGAAGATGAATAGTCTGCGAAGAACTTTTTTGTGTATATGTAATTGATGTTCCTAATCCTTGCTTAATTCGGTATCGATACTGACCACTATTATATTCATAATACCTGACCTTATTATATGTAATCTCAGTTGCTGTAGGCGTCGTAATATACCGTGGGGTATTTCTATTTCCACCTTCTCTAAAATAGAATCCTGTAAATACGCCTTGAGTTGTATCATTTTTTCTTGCGCTATAGTATTTAGAGTTCCCAAATGAGAAAAATCTTAAACTGCTTGTAAAGTTATAGACTTGATCTAGTCTTCCGATTAAATCAACATTAGGATCCATATTGACAATAAAATCAAATTGGCTATTTGATGTTCCATCACCAATCATATAATTATTAAGCCCTCTTTGAAGACGACCAAATACCCCACCAATTCCCCGTTTATGTTGAGGAAATCTTTTCATATCTTCATAATTATTTTGCAGTGCAGTAGGAAAAATAAAATCATCGTTTGTTGCATATAAGTTAGTTTCGAGATTATCTAAACTAAAAGTTACCTTATTAAAATTATTAAAATTATCGCTCTTATATGCTCTAACACTACCATAATTAATTGCGGTCTCTAATTTAACATAAGTTCTTCTTGATGAATTTGAAACAAATGTTGCACCAACAACTCCACCAGCAACGTCAGTTGAAACAACCAGCCCATGATTAATCATTCTTCTCATTTCAGAAAGGCCGTATGCAATAACTCCGCCTGAAGATGCATGAATTCCTGGTCTTTCTTGCGTAGCAATTGTAGTTGCAGGCATATAATAAGTGCCGCTACCAGAACCCGAATAATATAAAGTTTGGTTACCGCTGCTACCGCTACCAGTACCATATGTACCAATATTACTAGTTATTGCAAGAACCGATCCATAGTTAATTCCATTAGAAATGATAGATTCGGGAATTGTTGAGGTTCCATAATTTCCAGCGTTTCCGGCAGTTAACTCTTGAAGTAAAACATTACCAACAATTCCTCCTGATCTAACAAAGTTATTGCTTAAACCAATGATATTACCACCATTAGAGGTGTCATAAACTCTTGAATCGCCCGAACCAATAAACGAAACGACGCCACCAATTATTAATCCACCTTCGTAATTTAAAACCAATCCACCTTCTTCGCTATCAATAGAAAAGGTTACTGTGCCCGGTTCCGATAACTGATATCCATACCACCAATGATATGTATATACTGGCGCCCGATATGCTAAACTATTATATAAAGTTATATTTCCATGATTAATTGAATCTTGGATTGAACCCCTATTGGAAGTTGCTAAACCACCAGCAAAGACATTACCTCTTCCTAAAATACCATAAGTCGATGAGTTCAAAGTTGAAGTAATATCGCCATAGTTAACACTATTAATGATACCGACAGTGGCTTTTGGTTGTGTTGAACCATCTTGGTTATGTAAATCTCCAGAGTAGTTGTGGTTAACTAATCCCGCAACATAAATGTTACTAAATTGATTTTGAATATTAGCAACAACTATATTACCTTTATTATATGAGTTTTTAATATATTTACCTGATGTTAAAGTGGTTGTAATACCCGCAATATTAATGATATTACTTGTTGTAGAATTATTTCCGTTGGTTAAATTTTTCACAATAATATCTGCTTCTTGAGCAATATTTAAAAAGTTAATATTGGTATCGCGAGTAATACCAACAAAAGTTAAGGCTTCATTATATGGAATTCCGGTTCCATCAAAGGTAACACTACCATAGTTTTCAATAAAGCGCAATAAACTAGCGCCAGCGGTTTTAACAATACCATGATATGGGTAATTATAATCAAAGAATAATCTAGAATTATTACTTGATTGTGATAAGGTAATTCCTTCGGTACTTCTTGAATTGATAATTGGAATATAAACTAAAGCTGGATTTTTCTTTAAATCTTTAAAACCAACTAGTTCAGAACCGACCAATATATCATAATTGCGAAGTTCTACAAATTCAGTATTTTCAGTAACACCGCTATTTAAAACACCAGCGATATTTACTGTCTTAGTGCTTGTATTAACACCACTTATATCATTATAAATAGTTCCGCGGTGCGTCCAAGTACGATTACGATCACAAGTAATAAACCCGACACCATTACCATCGCCAATGACACCGCCAATATAGAAATTAGCTTGAGTCGTATTAATATTTTCCGCGGTAATAGTACCAACATGAGAAATCAATTTAAACTCGTGAGCAGTTGTTGTTAAGTTAGTAACATTACCAATGACACCGCCAACATAAACCAATAAATTTTTACTAAATGCTTCCGCTAAAATTGATGTTGGTGTTTTAATCGTACCAATATGTAATATGTTTTCTAATTTTAAGGTTCTACCTCTAGTAGTACCAATAATTCCTCCAATATTATAAGTAACATTATCTACTTCACTTTGCTCATAAATAACATGACTGGTAATATCTCCGTTAATATAAACGTTACTAATCGTACCACAAGCATCTCCTGCCAAAAGACCAACTGATAATGTCGTTGGGATTTTTTGATTTAACACAATATTTCCTTGGATTGAAACATTAGTAACTGTTCCAGCACTAATGGTACCAGCCAGAATTCCAACGTGATGGTTGAAGTGAGGAGCTTCATAATCAGCAAGGTTAATACTAGCTTCAACCATAGTTAAATCAAACAATTGGCCTTGTAATTGACTAAATACACCGGCAAAATATTCGTGGTTTGCCACGGCTCCTTTACTCAAAGTAAAGTAGCCAATAGTTTTATTGTTTCCGTTAAAGATACCATCAAAACTACGTAGTGGCGTTACATAAGCACTAGGAGAAACAATTCTCATATCAATATTACTATTAAGTTTATATTGCCCCGAACGATAGTTAACACCATTAGTATCAAGGTAATTTAAACGTTGTAATTTATTAAAATAAATAAACTCAACGGCGTTATTAATAATATAATCATCACCAACTTTATTTAGTCCAAATAACGCTGGATAGCGATAATTTGGATAATAAAACCAGTTAGCCCCCATACCATTAGTTTTTAATTCAGTAGTGGTTTTCCCAGTATTTGGTGGAGTATTAACCGGTGTCACATTATATGTGTTACCGCCACTTGTAATCGTAAGTAAATATCTTGAAGAATCATAAATTGCATTAGTTACATTACTACTGATATCAGTTTTATAAATAACTGGTTGAACTCTAAAGTTAATTATATGGAGTGGGTCAATGACAACATCACTCGCATAATAAACGTTTTGAACAGTTCCATTACCTTTGTTATGATAAACAACACCAGCAGCTTCATAAGTTGATTGAGTTTGTCCGTATACTGGTCTAATAATCATACCCTTGTTAGATTGGCTATAACTAACATAAACATTTTCAACAATACCCGTATTTTCCCCAACAATATGAGCCGCTTTAGTAATGTTTTCGTGTGGTGTCCTTAATTCATATTGTGGATCAATTAAACCAAAGTTTTTAATTGTTCCACTACTAAATGAAAACATGGCATAGTATGGTGTAGTGGCAATATCAACTTCGTCTAAAACTAATACTAAATCATCATAATCTGCTAAATATAAGTTTTTAATTTCAAAACCACGTCCATCAAAAGTTCCCGTAAATTTACTTTGATACAATTGATCTGAATATTCATAATAATAACCAATTGGAATAAACGTATTACCGGTAACTTCACTGTAATCAATATCATTACCTAAGATATAATCTAGTTGCATTAAGGTACTGGCGTGAACATAGTTAAGTTCAGGATTTGGCGAAACGTCTTGCGAAAAATGATGAAGCTCTCTAGCAGTATCAATTCTAATTTTTTTACCTTTATTTTTAGTCTCCGCTAAAATGTAACTTGCAGTTGCAGTATTTGTCGCAATTGTTTGTCTAAATTCAGTATAAGACATACAAATAACATCTTCTGGAAAAGGATTGGTAATTGGATTAAATGTATGTTCTGGAGCTGATGCTAAAGTGCGATCATAAGTGTTTGATTTAACTTCTACCTTAAATAATTTAATTCCTAATACTACCCCAACAATCGCAACTAAAACAATTGACAATACGGCAATAGTTATTTTCTTAAATTTAGTCATTACCAAACACCTCCCCATGGAGGATTGGCTAATCCCCAGTTATTTAGTGGGCCACCATGATTCGCTTGAACGAGATCATAAACAATCCCTAGTTGAAGTGAGTGTCCCGTACTATACGCATTAAACTCTTCACCAGCTGCATAAGGGATAATAAAACTTACCTTAAGTGGATCAGCAGTTATCTTCTTAATTTTTTGCGGATAGTAATAATAAGTATTTTTAACATCTTTTGGATCTTCTTCAATATGCCAAGTGCTATTAATATTAAAATACGTTGGTGCATGTCTTAAGGCTGTTTCCGTAATAACACCTGAATAGTTTTCAGTCTTACGAACAATTTGATCGTTTATTTTAACTCTTAAGTAAGAATCAACATTACTAGTTATATAAAAATCCACTCTTAAATTAGTAATATAATTTAGTTGACTTGGATCAATGATATTTACTTCATAAACTCCGTGTTTAGTTTGAGTTTGAATTGTCACTTCTTCATACTCAACTTCAGTAGCGCCATTCATATAATATACTTTAACGTCAAAAACGCCAACTTCACCAATAGTTAGCTCTTTTTCATCTCCTTTTTGATCAGTTAAATAAGCACCAACAAATGTTGATACCAAACTGGCAAGTAAGAGAATTATTAAAGTTAAGTAAATAGGAAATCTTTTGCGCATTAATTTCTCCTTATGGCAATTCTGGTGGAATTTGTTCTAATTCTACTTGAATTGATGAAATAACAAATGACACACCATAATGTGCATTAGTTAAATTTTTATTAACTACAATTTGAAATAATAAAACTGTTTCATTAGAACCACTAACATGACTTAATGAATCTTTTGTTGCGGCAACAAAATTTCCGTTAGGAAATACAGTTTTAGTATTATCATTGATAGTTCCGTCTAAATTGGAATATTTTAAAGTAAGAGCGTTATTAAGGGTATTATTTGGTAAATTCATAAAGGTAACTTTTAATTTACCGGGAATAGTTCCATTATTCTTAATAACTAATTTAAAACTATAAATTTGACCACTAACAAGATTATTTAATTCAATTGCACTTGTTTGCACCTCATATGCAGTATCTGGATCAAATACCCCATCACAATCAGGGTCATTAGCCTTATATAAATCAGCTTTTACTTCCATTGTTCCGGTTGAAAGAATAATTGATTGTTCAGCTGTACTATAGGAAAACCATGCAAAAACGGCCGTAATTAACGTTGCACCAGTTAATACGATACTTACAATTATTAAAATAAATTGCCGTTTATTGATATTACCCATAGTTAAACCTCAATCAATAATATATACAAAAATTAATATATTAATTTTTGTATATATTAAGTTCCTGTTTGGAAATTTATTGCTTCTTCCGTTAATGTTTGCCAAGTAACATGATCTGCTTGTTTAGCTTGAATCATAATTACAATTTGAACATTTTTATGTGAATACTCATTACGGACATATTGTCCGTCTAAAACAATTGAACTAACAATAACAATCGGAGTAGTGTCAGTTTCAAGTAAAACTCCAGTTAGTCCACCATAATAATAAAAATTATCTGTCTCTTTAACAAAATCCGATCCAAGCCCGAATGTAACATTGACTCTTTCATCATCATCACTAGTAGTACCATAAACTATTTCAGTTCCATCTAATTTAATTGTTAGTTTAATTCTTAATTGACTCTTAACTGTTGATTTATTAGTAATTTGATAAGTGTTTTCAACTAAGTTTTGACCAGGAACTATTAGTCCTGTTGCTGAGTTTCCGGAAAATTGATACTCAACTTTTCCAGATTTTAAAGTAATTGAAGGGGTATTTTTAATATCGATTAACCACGCAAAAATGACAGCTAAACTAGCAGCCCCTAAGAGTATTGTCATTAATATTAAAATAATTCCCTTTTTCTTCATCTTTATACAATGTTAACAATTAACCTTTCTATTTCGACATATCCTGTATAAGCGCTTGAATATACATCATAGTCAAAGCTTATATAAAAGATAACATCTAATGTTTCTCCTGGGAGCAATGTTTTATTTTGGACTAAAATCATATTATTCGTAGAAGTATCTCTGAAATTATTAAGCCTATTTTCTTTTAAAGTTTGTCCGTCATATCCTATGGCTGTACCTGGAACATTAGGCGTTAATATTATTTCTTCAACTCCATAATAAACTTTCGAATCCTTCAGTAAATAAGCGTCTCTAATATCGGCTCCTTCAACCATACCATGATTAGTCATATTTTTAAACATCGCATTTACAGTTCGAGAATCAGAACTATAATTTCTCAATCTCAATCTAAAACGATAATCATCGCTTGGTACTCCTAAATGCAAGATATCAACCAAATCTTGAGGATCTTGGATTAATGATTCATCCTCGTCATTCTTTTTTACAAATAAGAAAGATTCAACCACATCAGATTTTACACTTACTTCTAAAAACTCTAGATTTGTTTCTGGTCCAATCGAAAACCATGCGTAAACAGCACTAACTAGTAGCACAAGCGTACTTATTAAAAATCCTAATGAGTAAAGTTTACGTCTAAGCATTTTTCTCCTTCTCGATTTCTCTTCTTACTTGTTCTTCAAGTAGTTTTCTAGTTTCTGGATCAAGTTTTGATTCTTCTTGTTTTTGATCTTTGTCTTTTTTAATAAGATGAGGCATTATTTCAGTCACTATCACAAATATTATAAAGATAACAATAACTAAAAATATTAGTGATCTTGAGCCTAATAAGAAAGAACCCAACCATTTCCCTCCATGTGATATAACTATCCCATGGAAATTATTCTGATTAACAATTTCACCATCTGGTGATGGGTTGTTTGTTCCTTTTAAAACTAGTCCGTTATCTTTAATTTCATATAGTTGGTGAACTATATAAATTCCTTTTTCATTTGAATAATATACTATGTTATCTTGCCCTACTTGAGCCGTTTCATAGTATTTATCATAATCTATTTTTTTAATAATAATAATTTCCCCAACATCAATATCTGGTTTCATTGATGGGGAGGCCACTACCGAGTAACTATAACCAAATACTGAAAAAATCTTATTATTTTTCTTAGCTATAGTTGATAAAATAACTAATGATACAGATAAAACTAATAAGATAATTGTTACGGCATATGATATGTTTTTAATTATCTTTTTAGCTTTGCTCATTTAGTTATTTTCTCCTCTCATAATCTTACTCATTAATCTGAGTTTCTCTGGCTCGGTGCATTTGTTGTCTTCTAACTTTTCTTGCTACTGGGTTATTACTTTGTAATTTAATAATTTTCTTTTTAAGATCAACATATTCTTGTAAATCTTTTTCGAATTGATGATAAACTTGTCCAAGTTCAAGTGATACTTCGTAAATATCTTCTCTTACTTCTTCTTGAGCTAATTTTAATTCTTCGGCATATTGTCTTCTTAACTCAGCAAGCTCTTCTTGGAAGTTAGCATTAATAGTAATGCCTTCATCTTTAAGCATGTTTTGATATCCAGAAATAAGTCTTGATTGCATATCTTGGAAACCTTCTTGCATACTAGCAATCGTTTCATCTCTTCTTACTGCTTCAGCTTGAAGTGCGTCTTGATGTCTTTGTCTTTCTTGAGCTAGTGCTTCTCTTTGAATAATTCTAAATTCTTGTCTAACATCGCGAATTGCATCTTTTTCTTTTTGACGATATTCACGTTCAATTTCTTTAAATCTTTGATTAATAGAACGACGCATTTCATCTAACTCTTCTTGAATTCTCTTGGTGTTTTCTATTTCTTCTTTTAAGTTATTAGCATTTATTATCGCTTGTTCGCGTTCATTTTCAAGTTTAAATTCTTCTTTTTGCATGGCAATTAATGCTTCAATTTTATATTCACCAGTTCTAATTAGTTCTCTATCTAAATCAGCAATTCTTAGCATTAATTTTCTTTCAAAGGCCACACTCTTACGATAGTCAACTTCTTTAACTTCGCGAATCATTCTTGAAATTTCAGACATTTTGCGAATTTGTGATAATTCATCATCAGGATCTATTTCCGTAATTAATCTTCTAAAAATGTCATCTTCTTTTTCAAATTCGAAGAAATCATAATAAAGTCTATTACTAAATTCGATCGTTTCACGAAGAGCTCGTTTTAGCGCTACTTCGTAAGTTGAAGAGTTTTCTTCGTGATATTCAAGAGCTTGTTCAAATAACTTGCGGCTTTGTTCTAAGTAATATTGGTTAATATTAGTATCTTCAATTTCAAAGTCTTCAAGTAAATCTGGATCTACATCTAGATCTTTCATTAATTTGACAGATTTTTTCCGTCTTAATTTATCAAATTTATCAAACTCAAGTTTTCTATTTGTTTGATAATATAGAAGGGCTGATAAATTAACGATAATATCATTATATAGATTGTTTAATTGTTCACTATCAAGTTCAAGATCAGTTTCTCTAATTTGAGTCTCATAAGCCAGGGTATTATATCTATCTAAAAACAGCCACAACATATAGGCGTTTTTATAATGGATGTTCTTTTGAATTACTAAAGTTTTCATAATTGGAGTTCTAACACGCTGTGCGTTTTTTAACTCCTTCATGAATTGTGAATTCATAAAACTACTAACCAGTTTTTCTAGTCTAGCAATCCGCTTTAAAAGGTTTTTGTTAGTAATAATAACATCTTTATTATCAAGTTCTTCTTTGATATCTACTTTTAAATCAAAGCTTAATTCACCTTTATTAATTTCAAAGTCAGATTTGAAATGAAGGGTTGATTTTTGAAATGAATCACCATGTTCTTTAATCACTTCATAACGCGATCTAACGAAATAAAATAAGCGCTGAATTAAAGAAGCTATCATTCTATTTTCATAGGTAGCGTAATCAATATCTGAGTAAGTTGTTAAAAGTTTTTTCGGTTTAATCCCGTCATCATCAATCTCTTTAATTAGGTGCGTGTTTGCTGAAAGATGCCTAATTGAAAGAGAGCTGGTCTTTTTAACTTTCTCAATAGCAACTAACTCGTTTTCATATTTTATCGCTGACTTTGGATTACGAACAATATAATCAAGTGACGGAAAATAGGATTCTAATGTTTCGATCCAATTTTCATCAAATATTTTCGTTTCAGCTATATTTTTATAATATAGTTCTTTATCTCCGGCTTGAATCGCACGATACATTCTCTTTGAGAATTCATCTGATTCAAATAATTCTTGATTATCCTCTATGTATTGTTCGTAAAATTTAGTTAGCTTATCATTGATTCTAATCTTGGTTACTTTTTTCATATTATTAGATTTGTCTTAATAATGACTCAAGGTATTCTACTGATTCAGTAAATTTTTCTTTGCCAAACATTCTTTGCATCAGTGCGATTAATTCTTTAATCTCGTCTACTAAGAATGGTAAGTTCAAACTTTCAAATTTTCTTAATACTTTTCTAGCAACCATATAGTCTAAACCGTCAACTTCATCGCCACCGCATCCAACATATACCGGAATAAAATCACGGATTTGTTTTAAAATACGGTTACCAAAAGTAACTTTAAAGCGACTAGTAATAAACTCATCCAGTTTATCTAAGTTGCTTAACGCTCTTTGTGATAAGACGTGTTCTTGCTTAGCTGCTTCAAATAAAGTATTTAAATACTCATAGTTCATATAAATTGATTCAGTATAAGGTGCGTCAATCGCATCAATTCTTGCATTCATTTCAATAATTGAAGCACGGTCATATACTTTATCAGTAATCGTAAATGTTGAATCATCTTTATTCGCTGTTCCAATAAACCATAGGTTTTGTGGAACTAATACTTTACCATTAATTAAATTCTTTGGATCTTCTTCTTCACTAGACGGAACAATTTCAATTAGCCAGTCACTTTGATTTGGCATTTCTAGAATTGATAAGAACTCAGCGAAGTAATATTCAATTCTTGCTAAGTTTAACTCGTCTAAAACGATAAAGTTAATGTCTTCACGATATGTTGATTCATATAAAGCTTTTAGAAAATCTGATTCATTAAATTTCTTCGTAAACTCATTTAAATAACCAATCATTTCTGAACGATCTCTCCATGATGGTTGAACCGAAATAATATCAGCTGAATTATTAAAGAATTTGCCCATAGCATATGGAAGTGAAGTTTTACCTGTACCAGAAATACCTTCCAAAATAATTATCTTAGAAGTTGCCATTCCTGCAAAATATGCAGCAACAACTTTAAACTCATAAAATAATCCTAATTGAGAAGCGGCATAATTAATAAAGTGTTGAACAAGTTCTCTTAAAGTTAAGAAGTCTCTTTCTTGCATAAACACTGCATGTGGTGATTCACCATATTGCAAGTCAACTTCAATTAACTTAGTAAATCTTGAACCAGTAACCAGTTTTTCTGGTTTCTTACGATCAACTACTTTACCAACATTAGTACTTAATCCAACAGTTTCCATCTTAAGTGCTAAAATCTGATTCTTTTCATCAGTTAATTCAACAATGCGTTGTGAAAGAACCCCGATTTCAGCTAATAGTTTTTCTTTAGTAATTTCGGAGCGATTAAATTTAATATATTTTCTAGCTAAAAGCCATAATCTAATAATTAAAAATATAACAAAAGCTATATTTAACGCAATAATAACAATTGCTGCTAACCAGTCTAAGAAATTAAACTTTTCACTAAATGTAATTAGATTTTTAACATATTGTACCGGATGATGGTAAAAAATATCTGCGATTATCGCAAATATTGCACGAAAAAAACCAAGTATATTTCTAAGTAAATTTCTTAGAAAATCTATATAATAATTTACAAATTCTATCATGTAATTTCCCTCGATTGTATAAATCTAGGGAGATATTAAATTTTTTTATTTAATTGTCGTCTTTTTTATTTTCTTCCTCAGCCATTTCTTGCAGAATCTGAGCTCTAATTTTTTCTCTTTCAGCTTCTAAATCGATGGCTTGTTCTGACTTCTTGTTTTCTTTTAATAAAACATAAAATCTAAATCCTTGGATTGCAAATAGAATAAATACTGGTAATACTATTAGTACTCCAAAGCCTGTTTTAGAATGCAAAAATAATATAAACTTGCCTCCACCTTTTTTAGTACCTGTGTGGACAGCTAAAATATCTTCAATAGGACGCGCAGGATCTCTTGGCGCTCCTACTTTATCACCTTGAGTAATCACGCTTTTCCCCGTTAGAGTGTCATAGATTTCAACAATTCTGTGCGTGTTTAAAGCTTGAATGGAATAATCATAAAAAGTGACAACATCTCCCACTTTTAATTCTTGACGAGTTTTATCGTTTAGAATTCTCACGTAAATTAAATCGCCCTGATCAAACGAATCTTCTTGATCACCACTCATTGAATCTGAGACAATGGCTAAATAACCACGTCCAAATAAATTAGGAATTTGTCTTTCTCCTCGTGATGCAATTGTAATAATTGAAAAAGTTAGTAAAACTACTATAAATACATAATATATAACAGTCAATACTATTTTTAGTATTCGTTTTAATTGGCTATTGTCCTTTACTTGTTCCATAATATACTCCTCTATAAATCTTCTTATTAATTATTATAACATAATTAAATAAGAAAAATCTATCTTTTTTATAATATTCTCAAGATTACGGGTTTTTAAGCCCGTAATCTTGATCTATATTTAAAAAATTATAAAATCAGAGTATTAAATTATGATATTGCAAATTTAAATCCAAATGCAACTTGTAAAGTGTCACCTAAAATAGCGTTATATGCTTCGTTATCAAAACCTTCGATATAAACTCTAATAGTTATTTCAGCATATCTATATCCATCGCCTTGTTTTGAACCAAAAGTAGCAGCTTCTACACCAGTACCTAATTCATGAATTGTTGCTGCAGCTGTGTATGGATCGGTGCCACCACCAAATCCAGTATTAAATTTAGTTTCTAAATTTAAACCTGTCATTTGATTCCAGTAATAATGAGCACCTGTTGACCAATCTATTGTTCCATTAGATAATTTTTTATTTTCTCCAACAACGCCTTCTTTTTCAAATACAGATACAGTACTAACATTATTAGCGTCTGTAATTGACATTCTAGCAGCATTTTCCGCTTTATATGTACCTGTTGTACCCTTATTAACTGTTTCATGACCATTATTAAATGTTATTTCTGGTGCCCATTGTACTCCAGTAGAAGTTAAATTATATGAATCCCAAATTAATTTAACTGTACTAGATTCTTGCCCTGCTTCTGTCGCTGCCTTAGTTCTAAATCTTAAATTAAATTGTAAAACTCCGTTATCTTTATCATGAAGATCAGCTATACTTTCTAAATCTAAAGTGCTTTGAGTTGAACCAATCAATCTAGTAAATGCTTTGCCATCAACAGATGTTACAGCAGCAAGTTTAAATGCAGCTTTGAAATCATCTGCTGGAGCTGATCCAGTAATACCATAATCCTGTACTAATCCTGCAAAGATATCACTTGAAGTTAAAACTGCTCTATAAGATAACTCAGATGCTACGTATCCGTCTTTGGCATAAGCTACTTCTAATCCTTCTCCACCTTGAACATCAAGCGTGAATGTATCTACTTTTGCGGTATTACCAATGGTAAACCATGCATAAGATGTTGTGCCTAATGCAACAACCGCTAAGACTAATGCGAAAATCGCCATCAATGTTTTTTTAGTTAATTTTTTCATACTCTTTTTCTCCTTTTCTTAACTAATTTTTTTGATTTCTTACTGCTTTAAATTGCAGTTGTATTTTAATTCGGTCTCCTGTGACCGGATCAAACGAATCAGCATCCCAACCCTCTAACCAAATATTCATTGTTATTTTTCCAATATAGTATGTTTTTCCATCAAATTCTTTTTCTTCTTTTAAATCTAATAGTTTTGAATTATGATCATAACTAAATGGAGCGTCTTCATGAAATTTTGATAATTCATAAATTGTTGGGGGTATTTCTGTCGGAAGACTTAACATCTTCCCTGCCCTTTTATTGTAGTAATCATAAGCGCCATAAGGTTTTCCATAACCGCGCTCTTCATTACCACTTAAATCAAATATTTTAACAACTTCTTCATTATTAATTTCTGAAATTGTTGAAATTCTTATTGCATCACTTGCGTGATATACTCTTACTTCACCTTCTTGAACAAATTCATTTGGTCCGTATTGAAAATCAAATGTAGCTCTTTCTGCAACTCCTCTTGAAACAATGAATGTTCCTTCTGGATATTTTGAATCACTATAATTTACTTCATTAGAGATATTATTTGCTAAATAAACTTCTTTTTCTCTAATTGACTCTGTTCTAAAATAGAAATCAACGCTTATATATTCACTATTTGGTTCTACTATTACATTATCCTTAATATGTGTAAATGTTTTGCCGTCGGTTGTAGTAACATCCAATAACCTTATTTTTTTAAACACTTTGGCCATTTCTTCTGCCGGAAGATCCTTGTAATATGTTTCACCGTCTAATGAAATTTCTAACTTATCACCCAAAGTTGCAATTAAGGTGATTGATTCAATCTGGCTAGTTCTTGCAATTGAGATCCATGCAAACGTTGAAGCTCCTAAGGTTAATGCTAGTAACATGAGGGCAAGAAATGCGATAATAGTTCTTCTCATACTATTCATTAGCTTCACCTGCCGTATCAACTGTAAAGACTAAATTAATCTTAACAGCTCCGCCTAACATCGTTTCATTACTACGATTACCATCGATGTAGACAATTAAGGTAAACTTTCTCATTTCGCCAACTTGTAGGTTAGGAATTTTTCGACCACCTAGATAGTCATTACCGTTTTCTTTGTAATAATATGTCTTAATTGGTTCTTCACCGGTATTGCTGTGTTCATAGAAGATAATCATCATGGCATCATCAAGATTTTTTTGTGCGGCCACAATTCTAAACCCATAACTAATATCAACTACTTCTTCACCATTATTCTTTAAATAAAACGTGTACGCGATATAATTATTATTACCATCTGGGTCAACGTATTGGCCGCCTTCTGATTCTAAAATTTCACCAACTCGTAAAATATTTTCTTCAAGAATATCAAGGGTGTCTCTAACTGGCTCTAAAACTAATTTTTGTTCGCCACCAATAGCGTCGCGGTCTTCGAATAGAACAATCCCTTTGCGTTCAGCAACATGGGTTAGTTTAATTAAAAACGTTCCAGTAAATTGTCCGTAAATGGTAATTAGAACTAAAAGTATTGAAAGAATTCCGGTAACGATTAATCCAATCGTTACTTTTGTTTCTTTTGACAACTTATTTTTAGTTTTTAAATTAAACATTGGATCAGTTCTCATTAGAAGACCTCCTTTCTTTTGGAAATAAAAAAGCCAGTAAACCTTAAAAGATTATGGCTCCTGGCTTTAAAAATAAAAGCCAGCACCATACAATTACGGTAACTGGCTAACTAATCAAATTTAGTCCCTATAGCTTTGCGTCCACACATCACTGCGTGTTTGCCTTTATACAATTTGCATAATAATTATACCACGTATTTTTTATTTGTCAATAGGTTTAATTAAAATTTTGTAAAAATATGTTTTTTTATTCTTTTTCTTCTGTTTTAGGTGATAATTCCTGATAAATAAGTTCAACTATTTCTTGTTTTTTAAGTGATGAATATCCCGAGATATTATTTTCTCTAGCGATATCTTTTAATTCAGAAACAGTTTTAGCTGCTAGCATTTCTTTAGTTAGTTCTTGAGTAACTTCAGTTTCAGCTATATCTTCTTGTACTTCTGCAACTGGTTCTTCTAATGCATCTTCAACTTTATCCTCTAAAGTTGATTCTTCAGCTGCAACCTCCACTTCAATTACTTGATCTGATACTGGCTCCTCTACTGGTGGTTCTGGTTGTTTAGTTAATGCTGATTTACCACTAAATAAATTCATCCAACTTTCAATTTGGCCAAACGGTAATGGTCTTGAAATTAAATTACCTTGGATAACTTCAATATTATTTCGTTTGTAGAACAGTTTTTCGCCTTCGGTTTCTACCTGTTCACCAATAATCATAATATCAGTGTCCTTTAATTTTTCTTCGAAGAAATTAAAGTAAACACTAATAGCGTTATTATCATATCTTTCTAAGAATAATCTTGATAAAGTAATAACATCAATCTTTTCAATTAGTCTTTCTAAATCAAAAATATTAATTCCGTAGACATCAGTTGCAAATTTAAATCCTAACTTCTTTAACTGGGCAATCCGGTTACTAATTGGATCTTTTGGATCAAGTAGTAATATTTGTGCTGGAACGTCTAAGATGAAATAGTTTGGTTTAGCCCTGTTTTTCTTTAAGATTCTTGAGAAATCTTGAACTAAATTTTTATTAGTAAATTCTCTACCACTAACAATTAGTTTTAATAATAACTCTTCGTTATCAAACATTTTAGCTAAATAGTCACGTTGCTGGCACATCATCTCTAGCCCGTGTAAGCCCACAAAATAAATATTTCCTGATTGTTCTAGAATTTTACTAAACTTAGATGCTTCTAAAACTCCAAGTCTTGGTTGATTCCATCTTAAGTAAAGCGATAAGTTTATAACTTTGTCTTGTTTAAAATCAACTACCGGTTGATAATAAAATTCAAATTGATTGTCATCAATAGCGCGTTTTAACTCATGATAATAGTCTAGATATTCACTCTTAGAGAATTTAGAGTCAGGTTGAAGCGTTCTAACGGTGCTTCCACCAGAATCTCTAATTTCTCTCATTAAACTAACTAAAACTTTATTTAATTCATAAGCATTTTCACCGTGGATTGGATAGAAAGCAACCGCAATTGAAATATTAACGATAATGTTAGTTTGATTGGTAATATCAAATGGTTTAGAAAACTTTTCAAATAAACGATAAACAAGTTCCATGACTTCATCATAGTCGTATTCACTTGAAATAAATAAGTAAAATTCTCCTTTTTGAACGGCACCAATAATCGTTTCATTAGAAAAGGTATCTCTAATATGTTCAACCATTTGTTGTAAGATACTGATAACTAATTTTTGACTTAAGCTTGTCTCTAAATCAGCAATTCGATCAATTGCTACATAGACAATCGAAAAGGTTTCAATTTCATTAGCTCTGGCGATATTTTTCCTGACCATTCTTAGAAAGGCGCTTTTCGGAATAACATCGCTAAAAGTTAAATATTTTTCTAAGTTGTGTTCCCGAATATCTTTAATTGCTCCTGTCATTAAAAATGTAACAGCCAGTGCAATTACGACAACAATTCCTAAAAATATGAAAATTGATCCCCACATTGACATTAAAATCATAAGCCTCACTCTCCTTTAAGCGATAGTTTATTTAAGGAGTCCATTTTAGCTATAGTTTCATCAATTGGTAAAGGTCTACCAATGTAGTAACCTTGAATAAATCTAACTCCACGTTTTTCTAAAAATTGTAATTGACTTAAGGTTTCAACACCTTCAGCAACAACATCAACATCTAAGTTCTTAGCTAAGCCACTTACCATGGTTACAATCGCTTTTAAATAACGGTCGCCTTCAACGCCTCTAACAAATTCTTGGTCAATTTTTAAACCATCAATTGGTAATTGTTTTAAGTATAATAATGAGCTGTTTCCGGTACCAAAATCATCGATATGGAATCTAATTCCTAAGCCTTGTAAAACTTTAATTTTTTCAATGATATCATCAAAGAAAGTAATGATGTTATTTTCAGTTAATTCAAAAATAATATTTTTTGGATTAACATCATTTTTCTTTAACTGATCTTTAATCATTTCTACAAACCCAACTTGAAGAATTTGTAGTGGGTCTAAGTTGATCGCTAGTGTCACGCGATATTTTTCTAAGTCTTTGGCGATCTTTAATGATTCTTCAATAATATAGTTTCCTAATGTTGGTAGTAAATTACTTTCATTAGCAACTTCAATTACGGTTTGCGGAGAAACTCGTTTATACTTGTCATTTTTCCATCTTAATAGAGCTTCAAATCCTGATACTTTTTCTTTCTCAAGATCATATATTGGCTGAACAGCCATATATAATTCTCTTTTAATAATTGCGATTTCTAAGTCATGAGCTACTAAATAGTTTTGTTGTAGTCTAAAGTCAGTTGCACTATCATAAATACCTAAGACTGAATCCACTGATTTAGTGAGTGACTCACAAGCAACTTTAGCTTTTTCATAAACAAATAAAGCGCCACTTCTTTCAGTGCGAGCATTAAATTCATATAAGCCCGCTTTTAAATAAAACTTAATATCATACTCTTGATCTAATTTTTCTTCTTCAAAACTCTTAATAATTCTTCTGACATCTTCTTTTACTTCAGTTGAATCAACTGATTCATATAATAAGACAAATGAATTATCAAATGAGTGATAAAATTTAACGCCGTCAATTTTAGCACTTAAAGTTCTTAAGCGGTGTGCCGCTTTAAAGACGGCTTCATCAACATAGGCTTGACCTCTCATTAACTCAACGTTTCTTAAGTTAATAATCCGAATCATTACAATCGCTTGTTTTTTAGCGGTTGGTGAAAATGATTTCGTTAATTCTTGATAATCTAGTTTGTATTGATTCAAACTTGGAATATCAGTATGAATATTAATTAAAGCCGTTCCGTCTTGTGGTTCATTTCCAAAAATTGGATAAACTAAAATCGTATAAGAAAAGACGGAAGTTTTAATCGCGGCTAACCAAGCCGCATTATATGGTCCAGTTGAAATAATTAACCATGCTTTTAATGGTACTTGTTTATAAAGATCTAAAATATCGATTAAAAAGATTTCGTTAATAAATTTATTATTAGCGAACTCACGAAAATCTTTTTTAAATTGTTTGTTTCTAAAAATAATTTTTCCTTTTTTATTAATTTTAAAGATTGGAATATTATTATAACTTAATTGATGATATGATAATTCAACGTCACGATAAATTGAGGTAAAGACACTTCCATAAAATAAACTAAGAATAACTAAAATCATTGAGACAATAATAATAATGGCAATAACTGGATTAATTAGTTTATCAGCTCTAATCATGAAGGCTTTAAAATCTAAATAATTAATTAAATATAAATCATCAATAGCTTCTACCTTTGAATAACTAGATAATAACTGGCCATCATTAGTATCATCAACTCTAGTTCCTGGTTTGTTAGTTCTTAATTTTTCAACGATTCTTTCTGAATTTTTTAAATAAGCATTTAAGTTATTCGCCGTATTATTTTCAACTCCATTATAAAAAATTTGTCCTTTACTATTAGCTAGCATATAATTTTCTGAAATTAACATGCTACCGACATACGGAGTTGCTTCAAAATATCCAAATCGATTATTATAATTAAAGAAAATGTAAACATCTTTAGCTGTTTCATTTTGAAAAATATCATTAAAGCTATAAATTGAAATATTTTGATTAATGTAATTACGATCAAAGGTTAATAAAAAATCACGTTTAATATTACCCTCAAAAAGATATCCATCATCTTGGACATCTCCAAAACCGACATATTTTTGATTATAAATAAAAGGTTTGTTTAAATTTAGTTCATCGTTTGTATAATTATCGATATATTCAACAAAAAGTTCGTAATCTTTATTTAATTGTTCGGAGAATTGTTCAGAATCACGAATGTTATTTTGAAGAGTACTATGTTGTAAATCAAGCAAAAACTCCTTGTCGTAATAGTTGTAGGCAGCTATTCCGATTCCAAGGATAAATGATACATACATCACAGATACAGCAATAATTAAAAGAAGATTTCTTTTTTTCATATTTTAGTCCTTCTTATAACAAAATTTATACAGGCTTTTTTCTCTTTTAGCCTCATACATCGCTGAGTCAGCAGCGTTAATTAATTCGTTTAAAGTCATCCCATTATCTTTATATTTACTAATTCCCACACTTAAATAATTGCGACAACTTCTAAATTTATCTCCTAAATCTGCACATATTCGTTGGTTAGCTAATTTTATCAAGTCAATAATTTCTTCTTGAGATATTTTTTCATCAATATAAACGGTATATTCATCACCGCCATAGCGGCTAACAATAAAACCTTTAAAAGTCTCACCAATAATTCGACTAATTTCTTTTAGTGTATGATCGCCAACATCATGGCCATAATAATCATTAACTGATTTAAAATCATTAATATCGAAGAAAAGTAAATATTTATCATTATCATCGGCAGTTAAGTATTTATTGACAATCCCTTCAAAAACATTTCTTGAATAAATTGAATTTGAGCCATTAGAATGAGCATCATAATGAGTGAATGTATCTTGTAAATATGGTTCTAACGGGAAAAAATGAACTTCATATTGTGATTTAATTAAGGTTTGCGGACGGTCATAAGCTAAAAGAATATATGGAACAAATTTTTTACCTTTAACTCTAATTACCGCATTACTATACCAAAATAATTTTTCTTTTAATTCTTTTTTTATTCTTGGATAGTGAACATCATTTTTATAATTAATGATGTTATGGTAAATTGGTTTACCAATAAAATTATCGCCATTATCAGAAAAAGCATTTTTATAATTTTTGTTATGGGCGATAATTTTGAAATTGTGATCAACATATGCAGTTAAAAAAGAGCCTAAGATTGGAATTGGGACGATATTACCTTGGGAATACCCAAAAAATAACGAGTCAACCAATAGTCTTGCTACTAAAACATCTTTGCCGTCTTTTTTTATCTTGGTAAACTCAAAAGGTATTTCACGACCTTTAAAATGAGTTTCTGTTGATACATTATCTTTTAAAATTTTTTCTTTGATTTTGCTAAAATTTAATACAGGAAATAAATTTTGAAATGAAGGCTCAATATAATCTAGTTGTAAATCAGAACTAATATATATCAAAGCTCCTGTCTCATAATCAAAATGCATTTGATGAACAAATTCACCAATCTCATTGTTTGAATTTATTGTTTCTTTTGGCATTTAGCTACCCCCATTATCTCACGCTATAACTAGTTTTAAAATGAAGCCGTAGAAAATAAAATTACTGTAGGTTCGACAGTAATTTTATTAAAATGCGTTTATTGTAAAAACTACTTTTAGTTCTTTTGCTCTTCTTGTTGTGCTTTAGTGCACTTGCAGTTATTGATATGATCTAATAGTTCTTTTCTTAATAACTCAAGTTCTCTAACTACTTCTTCATATTGAGGAGAATGTTTTGGTTTTTCAGTAACCACAACTTTTTCTTCAACTTTAACTGGTTTAGGTGCAACTACTTTTGGTTCTTCTTTAACAATTACTGGTGCTGGAGTTGGTTCTTCTTTTTTCGCTTCTTCAATTTGTCTTGCTCTAGCTTCTAACTTTTCAGCTGATCTTAATTCACGATCATAAACTGCAGGGTCTTGTGGTAGTGAATAATTTTCTTTAGTATGTTCTGCGTTCGCTAAAATAAATTCAATAACTTCTTCTTTTTTAAGTTCAATTGAAGCTTTTATATCACGATCTTTAGCAAATCTTTGCAGTAAAACGATCGATAAAGATCTAACTTCTTCTTCTACTTCAGGAGTTAACTCATTACGATCTTTTAATACTCCAACAACAATATCAGCTAATTGTTCTTTCTTTAGACGTTTAGGAACGTTAACTTGGTATTTTTTACCAATTTCTCTAATTTCATTAACGGTTGATGCTTTATACAACACCGTTCTAAATTGATCTAAAGAAACGCCATCAATGGTATCTTTTTCATCGACAAAGATATCTTTTAAATCTAAGTTATAAGCTAACATATCTTCTGGTAATTGCTTATGTTCTTTAGCTTTTTCCATTAATGCTAATAATTCTTTATCATCAATTTTTTTATCAATAATTAAAGAAAGTAGGTGTAGCCATAGTTCAGATAGGTATTTTCTATTTAGACTAACTGAGTTATAAAACTTAAGTAAATTTTCTAATTGATACTCAGAAAAGAACTCTACCCAAGTTAGGCGATATCCTAGTTCATCAGCTAAATGTGCTCTTTCATTTAACGTTGCTTCAACCGGATCTTTTAGTACTTTTTGTAATACGCTAATTCTTGCGGCTTTTGGTAATGTTAATCCATTTAACTCAAAAAAGGTTTTGACCTCAGAACTAGGTAAACTAATCAAACTGTCAATGACTTCACTGACCATTAATTGTTGTCTTCTTACTTTAATTACTTTGTCTAAATTAAGTAACTTCATTATACATTCCTCCGATACTAAATGGCTTTATAATATTATAATATCATACTTTGATAAATAATGTTATGATTTTTTCCCTTTTTTAATATTTTAAAACACAATTTAATTTAAAAAGCCTTTGATAAGTCATATTTTGTCTATGGAACCCCACATAAATAAAAAAATAATGGGCGCTTCCCATTATTTTCTTAGGCGTCAGATTTATCAAGTCGTGATTCCATTTCTTCAAAATATATTTCTAATGCTTTTTGGTAAGTAAAATCCCCTTGACTGAAGCTTGAATACATAATCAATTCTCTTAATCTTTTAGGAATGAAAACTCTAATTTCCTCATCATTATAACCGACTTGCATTTTATTGTCCTTTGGATCAATCATGATCGGTCTTTTTAACACACTTGGATTGTCTAAAATGAATCTTTTTAATTCATTTGTTCGCATTCCATCGAGATCAATATCGCTTTCTCTAATGATTTTAGATCTTGTCGATATAATATCTTCAAAACCATTTTGAGAGTGCTCTAACATTAAATCAAGATCGTCTTCAGTAATGTTCTCATTAAATATATTTTTTTCCGAATAAGGGATACGATGATCATCTAACCATTTCTTGGCTTTTCTACATGATGAACAGCTCGGTGTTGTGTAAATTGTAATCATTTTTTCATACCTCCTTTTCCTTTTAATTATAAATAGCAATATAATTATAACGCATGAAATCTTATATTTCAATATGATTTTTAATTTTTTTCGATGTAAAGGCTTTCAATTTGTAAATGAATGTAAAAAACCTTGTTTTTTGGTAAATAATGTGTTATTATTTACATAATCACAGTGATTAAGAGTAGTAACACATTAATAGCCTTTAGAGAGTTTGGGACGGTGGAAGCCAAACGGAACTAAAATGTGCGAATGGACTTATGAGTGAGATTAACCGAAAGAGAGCTATACTTTGTATAGAACTAAGGTGGCACCGCGCAATTTAATGCGTCCTTAGAGTTTTAATTCTAAGGGCGCTTTTTATATTTTTAGGAGGAAATTATTATGGTAAAAAGAATTGTATCTGGGGTTCAACCAAGTGGTAAACTAACAATTGGAAATTATTTAGGAGCAATTAAAAGTTTCGTTAAACTTCAAGAAGAATATCGTGATGCTGAATTCTTCTTCTTTGTTGCTGACTTACACGCTATTACCGTAACTCAAGATCGATTAAAATTAAGACAATCAATTCGTGAAGTCGCTGCAATGTATATTGCCTGCGGATTAGATCCGGAAAGAGTTAATATCTTTATTCAATCTGAAGTTCCAGCTCATAATCAGTTAGGTTATATTATGGAATCAACCGCTTATATTGGTGAGATGGAAAGAATGACGCAATATAAAGATAAACGGCAAAGACAAGCCGAAGGGATTAAGACTTCACTTTTAACATATCCCGCACTAATGGCCGCTGATATATTACTTTATGATGCCAATTTAGTGCCAATTGGAGATGACCAAAACCAACACTTAGAACTAACTAGATTAGTTGGTGAAAGATTTAATAATCAATATGGTAAAACTTTTGAAATTCCTAAGGCTTATTACAATAAAGATGTTGTTAGAATTAAGTCACTAGCTGATCCGCTTAAAAAGATGAGTAAATCTGATGAAGTTGAACGTTCTTATATCCTATTAGATGATGAACCAAACCGCATTAAAAATAAAATCGCAAGTGCCGTAACTGATTCTGATACTAAGATTTATTATGATGAAGAAAATAAACCTGGTATTTCAAATTTACTTGCAATTTATGCTGGTTTTAGTGATAAATCAGTTGAAGAAATTGAAGCATTATACCAAAATAAAAGTTACCAAGAATTTAAATTTGATCTTGGTAACTTAATTGTTAATTATTTAACTCCAATTCAAGATAAGTATAACGAAATTTTAAAGAGTAAATACTTAGATGAAGTCTTAGATCGTGGTCGTGACCGCGCCATTTTGATTTCAAATCGTAAACTTGAACGAGTTTATCACCGAGTTGGACTCGGTCGTAAGAAGTAATAGGTATTTACTTCTTCTAAATTAATAAATATATAAACGGCAAGTGAACCAAATCGAATACCAAAGAAAATAGCAAGAAAATCCCCATAATTAATCACGCGTTAGATTTTAATATATCTAAGCTCTCAACTTTGGTTATGTAAGGTTCAAATACCCTCTCTCCTCGGCAGTAATTGTTTCGTTTATAACTGCAGTTCCGCAGTTACGACAAAACTTACTGCCTTTTTTTATGAAAATCTAAAATTACTTATTTACATTTAATTCTAAAATATTTTCATAAACGTCGCCATCTATTTGAACGTAAGCTGGTAAATCTGAGTAGACTTTAACGTTTTTACCAGTAAAGATTTTAACGTTTTTAATCCCTGTGTGCCATCCTAAATATATTAACGGGAAGAAAAGTGATAATTTAAATTTAGAAATACCTGAAATAACAACTACTTCTAAAGTATCTTTTTCTCGATCAGCTTTCGGGGCAATCTTCATGCCGCCGCCAAAATATTTAGAGTTCATAATACTAACAAACCACACATTTTCAAATCTTTTTCTTTCGCCGTTGATTTCAACTTCAAAATCAAACGGTTCAAAGTTCTTAAGTGATTTAAAGACGCTGGCAAAAAAGTTTAATTTATTTTTCTTCTTTTTCGATTCTTCAACAGTATGACAAACTAAGGCATCAAAACCTAAACCAATTCCGTTTAAGAAAACAATATTTTCATCTCTAAATGATACTTCTGGTAAATTAATTAAATATTGATCAATTCTCGTTAATTTCTTTTTGTTTCTAAGTGATCTTCTAAAATCATTACCAGTTCCAGCTTTATATAAATAAATCTCTGGTAATTTATCAATTTCTCTTAATTCATTAGCGACTCGATTTAATGTTCCATCGCCACCGACAATAATAATTTTAGTATCTGGGTCTAATTTTTCTAAAAACTCTTTTTTATCTTCAATTTCAAGAAGTGATTTAACCCGAACGGATTCATTTTTTCTTTTCATTTTTCTAACGACTTTTTCAACGACGTTAGTATTCGCACCATTTCTTGAAAATGGATTATACAATATCAAAAACATTACGCAAAATACGTAACCGCATGGCGGCGACGCCCTCTTTTAATGACACAATAATTTTGATAATAAGCTTCATCTTTTGATAATGTATAATATGTATCATTAATCTTTTCATCATTAACGCTAATTGCCCCATTAGTAATAAACTCTCTAGCTTCTCTTTTGGAGCTAGCTAATTTAGTTTCTACTAAGATATCAACCAGACTAGAGTTTTCTTCAATTTTTAGACCATCTATAATTCTAACTAAGCCTTTAAAGTTAGCTTCAGTTAACTCGTTAAAATTACCACTAAATAACGCTTCAGTTATTAGTTTCGCTTCTTTTAATCCCGCTTCGCCGTGAACAAATAAAACAATTTCTTCAGCGGCAACCCTTTGGGCTTCTCTCGCTTCTGGATTAGTTTTGACGGTTTCTTCTAACCGAAGAATTTCTCGAACATCAAGAAGCGTTAATTTTTTTAATACTTCAACCACATCTTCATCTGGTGTATTTAAAAAGTATTGATATAATTCATAAGGACTTGTTAATTCAGCATCAAGCCAAATGGCTCCGCCCTCACTTTTACCAAATTTTTGCCCGTCAGATTTAAGTAATAACGGACTTGAAATACCAATGGCATCATTTTCGCCTTCGATTTTTCTAATTAACTCTAAACCAGCAGTGATATTTCCCCATTGGTCACTACCGCCAAATTGCATTTGGCAGTTATGATTTTTATATAAATTTAAAAAGTCGATACTTTGCAAAATCATATAACTAAATTCGGTATATGAAATACCAGTCGCTAATCTTTTCGAAATAATTTCTTTAGATAACATATAGTTAATATTAAAATGTTTCCCATAATCTCTTAAAAAACTAATCATATCGATTTTGCCAATCCAATCATAGTTATTAACGTAAGTAGTATCTTTTGGATCTAAAAACTTAGAAATTTGTTTTTCAATTAATTTAGCATTTTCTAGTGAATCTTCTAATGTTAATAATTTTCTTTCACTAGTTTCTCTTGGATCACCAATTAATCCGGTCGCACCACCAATTAAAACAATCGGATGATGTCCGCGTAATTGCATTAAGCGCATTCTAACAATTTGGACCAAGTGTCCAATTGTTAGTGATTTTCCGGTTGGATCAAATCCAATATAAAATTTTAAATGTTCTTCATTTATTCTTTTTTTGGCAAGTTCATAATCACTAACATCTTTGATCATCCCACGCCATAATAATTCATCAAATAATTTCAATTTCCCGTCCTCCTGTCTTCCCTTAGTTTAAAAATTAGTTAGTTGAATTTCTAATAATGATATTGTGTGGTAGGATAATTTTAGTATTTCCAACATCTTTAGTCTTCTTAGACATTAATTTCGTTAAAAGTCTCATTGCCACCGCACCAATATCATAGACTGGAATATCAATACAAGTTAGTTTTGGTCTAGCTAGAACTGCATATCTTGTATTTTGAAAACTAGCTACTGCAATATCTTCAGGGACTTTATAACCTTTACCAATTGCCACATTCATAAATGAAACCGCAATTGAGTTTCTAACCGCAATTGCCGCATCAATTGGTTTATTTTGGAAGAACTCTTTAAAATGAACTTCGTTAATTGAAGTTTCACCACTAGTTCTAAAAACCATTGGTTCTAATCCTGATTCTTGCATCGCATTAATATAGCCTTGTTCTTTAGCGATATTAACTGTATAGCGTCTTGCTGTTGATAAAAGATAGATATGTTTTTTCCCTTGATTAATTAAAGTTCTAGTCATATCATAAGCCGCTTTTAAATAATCAATCGCTACTGATGCTGTGTTTTTATCTTCATTGATAACATTCGTAAAAACAAACGGAATGTTTGATTGTTTTAACACTTCTTTAATTTCTTCAGTTGCTGCTTCTGATAATTCATCATTTAAATATAAAACGCCGTCGACTTGTTCAGCAACAACATTACGCATCACATCTTTAACTTGAATTTCATCGTGAATTTGGAAAATCTTAATTGAATAATCATAAGTATCAGAAATATCCATAATTCCACCAATCATCTCCGCTACTGACGCTCTAGTAATATCTGAAATAATAATCCCAACTGTAGTTGTTTTTCTTGAAGCAAGACCTCTTGCTACCATATTAGGACGATATCCTAATTCTTCAATTACCTTTAAAACTTTTTCTCTTGTCGCTGGTTTAACTTTTTCTGGGTGGTTTAACACTCTAGAAATCGTCGCTAAAGAGTAACCTGATGCTGCTGCAACATCATATATCGTAACATTACTTGACATAGTTTATTACCTCCAATAATATAAAATTTCCATGATAATTATAACATATATTGAAAATGCTTTCAATATTTTTTGAATTTTTACTGAAAGAGTTTCATTTTTAGTTACAATTATATTGTAATTTTTCAAAAAACCCTTATTTACCACAAAAATTAGAAAGAAAAAAGAAGGCAGTTGCCTTCTTCTATTAATGCTAAAATTATCTTTTTTCTTTGATTCTAGCCGCTTTCGCAGACAATTTACGAATATAGTGAAGTTTAGCTCTTCTAACTTTACCGTGACGTACTACTTCAATTGACTCAATTGAAGGTGAATGAACAGGGAATGTTCTTTCAACTCCAATTCCATAAGAAACTTTACGTACGGTGAAGCTTTCTTCGATTCCTCCACCTTGTCTTTTGATCACGAGACCCTCAAATACTTGGATTCTTTGACGATTGCCTTCACGAATAATTACGTTAACTTTAACCGTATCTCCAGCATTAAACTCAGGAATGTCTGTTTTTAAATAATCTTGAGTAACAGCATCCATTAAGGCTTGCCCTTTTGGTCTTGACATAAATTTCACTCTCCTATACTTCCGGTGTTCATATCACATATTTGAAAGCGGACCACCGTGCTATTTTTTTCAATACATTTAATATTATAACATAATCGTTATTTATCTTTGATAGATTTAATTATTTCAAGTTCGGCCGCCGTTAAAGTTTTCTTTTCCAGTAAATCTGGTCGCTTTTTTAAAGTCGCTTTTAAACTTTCACGTTGGCGCCACTTATTAATTTCTTCGTGATGTCCTGATAGTAATATTTCAGGAACATCAAAACCTTTATACGTTCTAGGTTTTGTATATTGCGGGTACTTAAGTAACCCATCAGTTAGTGAGTCTTCCGTCACTGATTCTAATGTAATCACACCTGGAATTAATCTAGTAACAGCATCAACTAATACCATTACCGCTAACTCACCACCGGTTAAGATATAATCGCCAATTGAAATCTCTAAATCAACGAAATTTAAGACTCTTTCATCAATTCCCTCATAATGTCCACATAATAAAATTAAGTGATCGTATTCAGCTAATTTGAAAGCTAGTGGTTGATCTAAAAGTTTTCCTTGAGGTGATAAATAGATTACTTTTGAATTTTCCTTTTTCAACTTTTTAATGACATCATAAAAAGGTGGAAACGCCATTAACATACCAGTTCCCCCGCCATACGGAGTATCATCAATGTTACGGTGTTTATTATGGGAATATTCTCTTAAATCATGAAGATTAACTGTTACTTTCCCATCTTCAATCGCCCGTTTAACAATTGATGTTTTCAAAAAATCATTAAACATTTCTGGAAAAATGGTAATAATATCAATAATCATATTAACCCCTCAATTACCTTGACAACAATTTTATCAGTAATACTTACGATAAACTCAGAAATAAATGGTATTAAGATTTTCTTTTTATTTTGATCCTTAACTACAAGTAATTCTTGAGTTGGAAGAAAACGTAAATCTACGACTTTACCAAGTAACTTATCTTCAGTTGAGTAAACTGGTAAACCAACTAGATCTTCTTTTAAATATTCATCTTCTTGAAGTTCTGGTCTTTCACTAGTAAATAACTCTAATCCTTTGAAATCTTCAACTAGCGTTAGCGAGTCATAGTTTTCAAATTTGATTAAATATATTTCATTTTGCATTCTTACCGATTTAATTTTTAAGTAAACTTTTTCTTTCTTATTATAGTAATATAAAACCTTACCTTTTTTAAATCGATCAAAATCACTAATTGATACGACTTTTACTTCACCTTTAATACCATGTGTATTAACAATTTTACCGACGCGGTACATATCTTAATACGAATCTATATCTAGTTTGACTCTAACATTTTCTAAAGTCGCACCAGCATATAAAATAGTTCTAATCGCACTTGCCGTGCGTCCTCCACGTCCAATTACTCTTCCTAAATCTTCAGGATTAACTAATAATTGAACGACTACCGAGTCATCATTATCGTCTGATAAAACTTTTACAACTACATCATCAGGGTAAACTACTAATGGCTTAACAATATCTAGAACTAATTTTTCAAAATCTATTGCCATTTTGATAATCCCCCTTTTCTTATTTTTCTAATACGTTATGTTTTTTAAGTAAGCTTTTAACAGTGTCGGTTGCTTGTGCTCCGTTATTTAACCATTTTTGAACTTTCTCAGTATCAACATTAACTGTACCATCAAGCGGATTATATGTTCCTAAAATTTCTAAGAACTTACCATCTCTAGCTCGAGTTGATTCACTTGCAACTACGCGGTAAAATGGTCTTTTTTTAGCACCAAATCTTTGTAATCTAATTTTAACTGCCATATTTATTTCACTCCTTTAATTAATTTTACTAGTATATAATACTAAATAAACAAAAGGGTGTCAAGTAAAAACACTTAACACCCTATATTTAATTTAAATTTATCTAAATTTAGTTAAAAGTTTAAGATTTCTTCTTGGAATAAAGCCGATTCTTCCATTTCGACAAATCCCTTAACTTTTTTTAATTGATTTTCAATATCGCGTTTAAAGCGCCGATCAAAATAAACTAATACTTGTTGATTAGCTTCTGAGATATAAGATATTTTCATTGGCATTTTCTCTAATCTTTTAAAAATAGCTTTATTTGAATAAGATATAATATATGTTACTCTTTCGGTTTGATTTTCTTTTTTCATAAATATCGCCTCTTATTATAATATATCATCTTTTTTAATTTCAACATACTCTCCAGGCTCTAAATTACCCAAATGATATTTACCAATTTGAATTCTTTTTAAGCTAATTACTTCATAACCAATCGCCCGAAACATTCGTTTCACTTGATGAAATTTACCTTCATCAAGTGAAATTAAGGCTGTATTTTCACTAGTTTTACTTATATTTAACGCTTTTGTAAGATATGGTTCGCTATTACCATCTAAAATTCTAATTGGTTCAAGTAATCTTAATAACATCTCTTCATCAATTATTTCTTCAGTAGTTACATCATATGTTTTTATAATCTTTTTATTAGGATTGGTAATGTCATGGACTGTTTTGCCACTGGTAGTTAAAATTAAAAGTCCTTCTGAATCTAAATCAAGGCGTCCAGCAATTTTAAAATCAATGCGGTGATATGGAGCGCCAATTAAATCGACTACGACTGAATGAAATGCATCAACATTAGCCGAAAGATAACCAATTGGTTTATTTATTGCTAAAATAATTTCATCTTGGTAATAAAGTTCTTCATCAAAAACCACAACTTTATTTAAAGCCGGGTTTAACTTTCGATCTTTTTTTAATTCCACTTTTCCGTCAACTAAAACTGCGCCACTTTTAATTAAGTCTTGGACTTCTTTTCTAGAACCAAACTTCATATTGACAAGGAGTCTATCTAATCTGATCATAAATGATTATTTAAAAACTCCTTAAGATTATTAACATCGTCATAATTTGGTCGACCTTTATTAACACCGCCAATTAATTTAAGTGGCCCGTAAGTGTCAAAGGCAAGACACGAAAAAACTTCAATGTTTGAAACATTTAAGTTTTTAAAATGAGATTTAACTCTTTTGGCATAACCTTTAGCCCCTTTACCGGAAGTAATGATGGCTAAGACTTTCTTATTTTCTAATTCTTCTTTATGATTTAATAAGAAATTTACCATTACTTTATGCATCCTTCCGTAATATATTCCTGAGGCAAAAATAATAGTTTGATAGTTTGATAAAGGAATTTTAACATCTTTATCCCTTAATAAATTATACCAATCATATTCAAATTCATCAGTCGCATCTTTTAACAAATTAACAGTATTATGATGATGGTATGAAGTGTAAATGATTGCCTTTTTATCCATATTGTTACCTCCTTATGATATAATATTTTTGGTGATAAAATGATTACAATGCGTAATATTATCGTTGATGGTCATCCAAATTTACTAAAAGTTTCAAAACCGGTAAAAATGCCGCTATCTTTTAGTGATAAGCGTTTGGCTCGTGAACTTCATGAGTTTGTCGTAAACTCACAAGATCCGAAAATTTCTGAAAAATATAATTTAAGAGCCGCGGTTGGCATTGCTGCCCCGCAAATTAATATTTTAAAACGGATGTATGCCGTTCATTTTGACTTTTTAGGCGAAATGTATTCGCATGTTGTTATTAACCCAGTAATTACTTATAAAAGTGATGAGTTAATTTACTTGCCGGGTGGTGAGGGTTGTTTAAGTGTTGATTATGAAACTGAAGGTTTAACTCCAAGGCATAAAGAAATTGAAATTGAATTTATTGATTTTGATCCAAAAACGAATCAAGCTAAACCAAATAAATTAAGATTAAGTGGTTATCCCGCAATTGTTTTCCAACATGAATTTGACCACTTAGAAGGAATTTTATTTGTTTCAAAATTATATGACAAATTAGAAAATGCTGAACCAGCATTTGAAGTTAGTCACGATGAAGACCTCTAGGGGTCTTTTTTTATTTAAAAACGATTTTTAATAATTTAATTTGATGATTAATAATATCTTCAAACGGAACTTCGTTTTCTTTATCATAAGTAACATATCCCATCTTATGAATCGTTTCTAAATATTTAGTTAGATTTTCCCGTTTTTCTTTTTTCTCTACTTCTAAAAGATTAACACCAAAGTTTTTAAAAACGGTGTCTAAATTTGAATTAAGTGTTACTAATCCTTGATACCTGTCAATATATAAATTTCTAAATAATTGTTTAATATCAATAACACCGTGGCCAACTAAAATATCTTCGCAATCTTCGTTCGTATCAGCAACTTCAAAAAGTCCCATTTTTTTATGGATTAATGAATATGAACTAATTGGTGAGCTATTTTTAATATAGACAACAGCTGGATTATAGATTAATTTAACTTTACGAGACTTAATTTCATTAGCTATTTTATGGTAGATAAACATTTTATTATCATCATCCATTTTAATAAATAGTTTAAGTCTTTTAGTAATTTTAATAATTCCTTTAAAGTACGCTTTTAACTCCTTATAGGTAGTTTCATTAGTAAACGGCTTTATCGTAATAACAAGGTTTTTCGTTTTAACCTTTTTTGCGTATTTAACCGCTTTTTTAAGCATTTCCACGGTACTTTCATTATCTAAATCAATTGGGTCTAAAAGCGGATCAAAAAAACCTATTTTGACTTTTCTTAACTTAAATTGAATTTCATTTAATTTAGTCAAATAATTAGGAAAACTTAAGCCGTTAACTCTTCTTAAAATAAAGTAATCTAGTTCATTTTCTTTAAAGAGTTTTAACTGTTTATCAATTGTCCAATCGTAATAATCAAAATAACTTGCGATTTGCATTATTTACTCCATTCATACATTAAAATGCTACCAGCAACCGAAACGTTTAAACTTTCAACGCTTTCGGTTTTAATGGTTGTTTCTAAATCTAATAGGGCTAGAACCTCACTTGAAATACCTGCTCCTTCATTGCCTAAAATTAGGGCAATCTTCTTACTCTTATTTTTATTAAATGTATCACCATGAGCGGTAGCCCCAACAATTAAGTATCCGTCTTCTTTTAATTCTTTGATTCTATTTGCTAAATCCACTCTTTCATGATAAACATCAAAGATGGCTCCTTGTGAAGCACGAATCGTTTTTTCATTATAAAAATCAGCACTCTTTAAACTAAAGATTAGATGTTTAAATCCGAAAGCGGAAGCACTTCTAATTAAAGCTCCAACATTATCTGGGTTTTGAACATCATCTAATACTAAAATTTTATTAGATTTAATTAGATTATTAGTTTTATTACAAACAGCAAGTGTATCAAAAGTAGTCTCGGTTTGACTAAATTCATCCATAATTGGCTTGGAAACTAATAAACCTTCTTTATCAGGATTAGAAGTAATAATTAATTCAACACTGCCTCTCTTTTGAGCCATTTCAATTAAATGGTCACCATAAACTAAAAATTGAGATGTTTGATCTCGATATTTTTTTTGTTTTAATTTTAAATATTTCTTAATTGTTTCATTTTGACGACTCGTAATCATGTTTCCACTCCTTGAAAGCTTCTTTAAAATCAAAACCATAATTAGCTAATTTAATTTCCTTATCAGCATGAACCGTAAAAGTCGTAATTCGGTGAATTGCTTCTTCTTGAATCACTTGATATCTAAAACCTTTTTCAATATCTTCGCAAACATTTAATTTAGGTTTAGTGACAGGTTTTTTCGGAACATATACGGTACAACAATCTTCAAATGGAATAATTGATGTTTCATAAGTATCAATTTGTTTAGCGATTTTGATAATATCATTTTTATCATATGTTACAACTGGTCTAATAATTGGTATTTTAGTCACTTCTTCAACAACATTTAAACTCTCTAAAGTTTGACTAGCGACTTGACCAATTGATTCACCATTAATTAAAACTAAAATATTTTGAAATCTAGCAAATTGTTGGGCAATATGATACATTCTTCGTCTCATAATAGTAATTAAATATGGATCTGGAACGTTTTCCAGTAATAAGTTGTGAAGTGGTGTAAAGTGACAAATATGCATCTTTATTTTATTTTTAGGCATATATCTGGCTAGTTTTTGAGCAATTTTAAGCACTTTATCAACTGATTCAAGTGGTGTCAGTGGTGTGGATTCAAAGTGTAAGAGTTCAACTTCAACACCTTGTTTTAAGGCTAAAAAGGCGGCAACCGGTGAATCAATCCCCCCACTTAACATTACTAATCCCTTACCACCGGTACCTACTGGATATCCGCCTAAACCTTTAATAGTCTTTAAGAAAAGATAAGTTCCATTTTCTCTTATTTCAATGGTTAAAGTTTCAGTTGGGTTTTTCACATCAACTTTAATCTTTCCGTCAAAGTGCTTTAAAATGGCCGGAGCCATTAATTTAGAAAATTCTAAACTAGTATGCGGAAATTGTTTATAAGCTCGTTTCGTTTCAATTTTGAAGTGATTAAAATCACTTAACTCATCTTCAATAAGTTGAATCGCTGTATTTTTGATATCTTCTAAATCTAAGGTTGTTTTATAGACAAAGCTAAAAGAATGTAAGCCTGAAACTAACATCAAACGGTCAACTACCAAATCAGGATTGACATCATTTAACTCTAAATAAACCCGATTATAAGTGTTAATAATGGTGACATTTAAATCACTTAGCTTATCTTTAATTAATCTTTTAATGGCATTAATAAAAATATTTTGGTTTTTCCCTTTTAGCATTAAATCGCCAAAACGAATTAATATCATTTTTTTATACATATCATCACCATTATTATTTTATCATATTTTACTAGTAAATATTTGCCTTCTTTCTGTTTACAACAACTAAAAGACGAAATTGCAAATATTTCTTTAATAATATTTTTTTGTAGTGTATAATTGAAGTATAAATAATATATTCTTAAAAGAATAATAAGGAGGCAAATTTATGACTGAAACGGGTTATATCATTATTATTGCAGCGTTTGTTGTTATCTGTGTTTTAGTGGGTCTTGCAGGTAGAGCCTTTAAAACGGTATCTAAAAGAAAAGTTTTAATCGTTGAAGTTGATGGTAAACATTATCGAACTTTAGAACCAGGTTATCGAAGGATTAAACCTTTTGGAAGAAAAATTGTTGGTAAAGTTAACACTTTAGTGCAAACTCACAAATTTATCACGCCAAAAATACCGACTTTAGATGAAGAAAATATTCAACTTGATGTAGTTTTAAGATTTAAAGTTTTTGACGCGACAAAATATTACTATGAAATTAATAATAATCCGGCATCAGTTAAAAATGCTGTTGCTAGAATGTTTAAAGATGTTATCTCTTATATCCCACACGATGATGTCTATCCTAGGATGCAACGCGTTTTAGAACAAGTCCTAACTAAAACTCAAGATATCGTCCAAGAGTGGGGTGTTAATATTGTTGAAATAAAAGTGATTGGTAAAAAGCGAAAAGCGGTATCAGTTACCGCTGATGATCCCGCCAAACAACCAGCTCCAGCTTATAAACCGGTCCCTGCAACCGAACCACCTCAAGTGCACCATGAAGTTGCAACTCCAGCTAAGGTAGAATCTCGTCCGGTTTCTTTAGAACCAGTAGCTGAAGTTACTCCTGAAGAATCAGTTGATGCGGTACCGACCGAAGAATCATATTTTGATGGTCGCCTGCTTCAATTAATCGGCTGGCGTCTTATTACCTTTTTCGTTTCACTAATTACTCTTGGTTTAGCACTACCATGGGCAGTTTGTTCAATGTATCGTTGGGAAATGAAACATATGGTAATTAATGGCAAGAGATTACGTTTTGATGGTAAAGCTATGAGTCTTTTTTGGACTTGGATTAAATGGATTTTATTATCAATAATAACAATCGGAATCTATGGTTTATGGATTCCAATTAAACTTAAAAAGTGGGTCACTAAACATACCCACTTTGCTGAAGAAACTGAAGAATAAGAAAGGGGCTGTAAAGAAATGAAGAATTAATTTTTCTTCTTAGTACTTTACAGTCCTTTTTTCTTTTTTAGATAGAAAATATCGCAGTTCTACTAAAAAACACCTATTTTTAGCCATACTAAAAGAA
>Ga0209510_1000577_pt1 | contig 48872 bp, 38 predicted proteins | sample BiotimSIPDNA_FD_185749 | JGI IMG/M metagenome (GOLD analysis project Ga0209510, IMG submission 185749) | Anaerobic biogas reactor microbial communites from Washington, USA - Biogas_R1 time_0 SIP DNA (SPAdes) (version 2) | ecosystem: Engineered > Bioreactor > Anaerobic > Unclassified | place...
ATTGCATCAATATTTTCAAAGATCGTTATTCTATTCACTAAGCGCCTTGCCATCTGCAAAGCGGGTGCAAAAATACGCATTATTCTATCACCTCCAAATATTTCCTGACTAAATTTTGTGAAGATTTTATGCCCCGCAAATCAAGATTCTACTAATCAATAGAATAATGCAGTAAAAAAAAATACACCTCAAATTACCCTGAGCCGGGAACTAGTAAAGATATACTAACAAATGAAAAAATCCAACAAAATTTGCAACAAAATTTCGTCCGAAATCTTGCTTCTGATTATTTAATCGTCCTACCGGCCGGTGGGAATATATAAACCAAAATGCTTCCCAAAAGGTTCACCACAACTTCAGAAAAACCCTATCTTCGCATAACCAATAAACCAGAGCATTGTGCATAAGAAGATAGTACTTATTCCAACGTACAACGAATGTGAGAATATTGAAGCCATGGTAAGAAATGTGATGTCCCAGCAACCAGGAGATTTTCATATTCTTATTATAGACGACAATTCTCCCGACGGTACGGCATCCATAGTCAAAAAACTGATGCCTGAATACCCCCAAAGGATACATCTGCTTGAACGTCCCGGAAAACAAGGGCTCGGAACGGCTTATATTGCAGGCTTCAAATGGGCTCTCCAATACGACTATGATTATATTTTCGAAATGGACGCCGACTTCTCACACGATCCCAATGACCTTATAAGACTCTATCATGCATGCGAGACACAGCATGCCCAACTGGCTATTGGTTCACGCTATATATCCGGTGTCAATGTGGTCAACTGGCCAATGGGCAGGGTGCTGATGTCTTACTTTGCTTCTGTTTATGTACGCTTTATCACAGGCATGAAAATTATGGATACCACTGCCGGATTCAAGTGCTACAACAGAGTCGTTCTTGAAACTCTGGATCTCGACAATATCAGGTTTAAAGGTTATGCCTTCCAGATAGAGATGAAATTCCTGACCTGGAAGCATGGCTTCAATATCGTCGAAGTACCCATAATCTTTACTGACCGTAGACGCGGAACCTCAAAAATGAGCGGTGGAATCTTCAGTGAGGCTGTGTTTGGCGTTATTCAAATGAAACTTGGTTCCTTCTTTAAAAAGTACAGAAGACATGTCAGCAACGCTAATTAAGAACGCTACTATTATTAATGAAGGTCGGTCCTTCAAAGGCAGTGTCCTGATAAAGGATCAGTATATTGATGGGATATACGAAACCGATACAGTCCTCCCAACTGCCGATACTATTATTGATGCCGAAGGTCTGCTGCTTCTGCCCGGAGTTATTGATGACCAGGTTCACTTCCGTGAACCCGGCCTCACACACAAGGCTGATATAGCTAGTGAGTCCGCCGCCGCAGTAGCAGGCGGTGTAACCTCCTATATGGAGATGCCAAATACTAATCCGCAGACTACGACTATAACCGAACTTGAAAACAAATTCGCCATAGCTTCACAAAAGTCGCTGGCAAACTACTCCTTCTTCCTTGGTGCTACCAATGACAACCTTGACGAACTACTCAAGGCAGATCCAGCTACAGTCTGTGGTGTCAAGGTATTTATGGGTTCATCGACTGGGAATATGCTAGTAGATGACAAGAAGGCCCTGGAACGCATCTTTAGCGAAGTACGCACCCTGATAGCTACCCACTGCGAGGACGAGGCTACTATTCGGGCTAATATGGAACTCTACCGGAGTCGCTATGGCGAGGAAGTACCATTCAGCCTACACCACGAGATACGCAATGCAGAAGCTTGCTACAAGTCCTCATCTATGGCTGTCGAACTGGCTGCAAAGCACAATACCAGACTCCATATACTTCACATCTCTACACAAAAGGAGCTGAGTCTTTTTGACAACTCAAAGCCAATTGAGGAAAAAAATATTACCTCAGAGGTTTGCGTTCACCACCTTTGGTTTACTTCGGATGACTATGCCTCAAAAGGTGCACGCATCAAGTGGAACCCGGCAGTTAAAACCCCTGCTGACCGTGAGGCTCTACGTGAAGCCTTGAAGAATAACCGTCTGGATGTGGTAGCAACCGACCATGCCCCACATACGCTTGAAGAAAAAAGCAAGACTTACTTTAATGCTCCATCGGGGGGGCCACTGGTTCAGCACTCCCTGCCAGCTATGCTGCAGATGAGTGACCAGGGTATTTTCAGCAGGGAACTGGTTGTTGAGAAAATGTGCCACGCCCCGGCAAAACTATTCCGTATTGACAAAAGAGGTTTTATTCGCAAGGGCTATTATGCTGACCTCGTATTGGTTCAACCGGGCATAGAAGACATAGTGAGCGACTCAACAGTACTTTATAAATGTAAGTGGACTCCCTTTGACGGACAGATGTTCAACAACAAGGTGCTTACCACCTGGGTCAATGGACATGCTGTATACAACAAGGGTGTTATCAACACTGCAATAAAAGGAAAAAGACTTGCCTTTAATCCTGTCAACTAAATATCTATGGCACGTAAATATGCAATTATCAAACTGTTGCTGCTTGCCATACCCATGGCAAGCCTGTCACTTTTATCTTGCAACAGGCAGGCCGAATCAGGTAAGACCTTAGTTTTGCCTGACACTGCAGTAGATCCCAGCTATAGGGTGGCCGATTCTTTAATCTACGACGTGGATCTGGTAAATATCCACACCGATGATGAATGGAGTACATTCAAACTCAGGCACATGAACAGGGAGAAACTCGTGGAACTGACCTTTGAGGGTGTATATAACGGACAGCTTCAAGCTTACGACTTCTTTACCGACCAGCCATTAACTGCCGACGAGGTAAGGCAGCGGGAACAAGCACCAGACTACGACCGTAAACATATCGATCAGATTCAGTTTGAGGAAAACTGGTTTTTTTCACCAGAACAACAGGTGTTTTATAAAGAGATCAGCTCCTTTGTACTGGCTTATGGGGTTTATGCATACAACGGGGAACTCCGTGGTCATAAGCCTGTTTTCAAAATCAAACTGAAGAAATAAGGGGCTTGTAGTATCTACCTATACTGACAATTACAGTTTTGCTATATCCTATCAACTCTATTTCAATACAAAACGAGCTACTTTGCGTGTCACCTGTGAGTCTATTATCTCCTTATCGACAGTCATCTTCTCGATCGACTCCGGAGTATATTGTCTGATAGTCAGTAGGTTTACACCCTGATTGTAGCGCACTGTAAAGTTGTCTTTCAGCACCTCCATCAGTCGCTCGCTATGACCATTGTCGTCAAAGCAGGCTGAGAAGTTGAGTGCCGAATTCTGCATCAGGTTCATCCTAATCCTAAACTTCCTGAATATAGATATTATCTCAATTAGCTTGTCCTCCATAATAAAGGAGAAATCCCTAGGGGATATAGTAACAAACATCTGGTCTTTCTTTAGGATGTACACAGGAACCTGCTCACTGATACCCTTACGTTCACAGATCCTGGTGCCGGGAGCATCATGATCCAGAAAGGACTTTACATTAAGTATTATATCCTTGTTTTGCAGCGGCTTCAATGTCTTGGGGTGAATAACCTGAGCCCCGTAGTATGCCAGTTCGATAGCCTCATTATACGACAACTCCTTGATCATTACCGCATCTGGAAACAACCTTGGGTCGGCATTAAGCACCCCGGGCACATCCTTCCAGATTGTAACTTCCTTAGCATCCATTGAATAGGCGATAATGGCGGCAGTATAATCCGAGCCTTCACGACCAAGCGTGGTAGTCAGATTATTGATTGTACCACCCAAAAAGCCCTGAGTAAGGAACAGGCCCTTGCCATCAAAGGCCTTTCTAATCAACCTTGGAGTCAGCTCCCAGTCAACATTAGCATCCCTGTACAGATCATCGGTTTTGAGCACAGTTCTGACGTCCACCCATTTGTTGGCCAAGCCGTCGGCTGCCCAGTACTCTGAAATAATCTTTGTGGAAAACAACTCCCCAAACGATACTATACGGTCATACTCATAGTCATAATGCATCGAAGGTTCCTGGGAAATAATACCCTTCAATGACCTTGCAAGGTCATTGAACCCCATGCAGGCATCCCCATCTCCAAACAGGTCTTTTATTATATTCCTGTGATAGGCAATTACATTTTCGTAGGCACCAAGTGCCTCTTCCTGTTTCTTCTCAAAAAAACTTCGGTGTAGCTCCTCAAGAGCGTTTGTCATCTTGCCCATTGCCGAAATAACCGTAATCAACGGCTGCTCGGTCTTCCTTATTATTGATGTGACATTGCGTACTCCATCTGCATCTTTTACTGATGCACCTCCAAATTTGTAAACTCTTATCATACAAGCAGTACTATTATCTCTCTTAACGCTCTTTAAGCTTTATGAAGCTGCAAAATAAATCTATTTACTACCAAAATCCTTACTTTTGCAAAAAAAAGATGAGTTTGACGAAGGCCTTGTTGCAGAAGTATAAAGATCACCCCAATTACAACGAGTTTTTAAAATGGCTAAAAAGCCCCTCCCAGCCCATACATATTAAAGGACTTACTGGATCCTCTCCCACCCTCTTAGTATCTGCATTGAAGGACCTACGCCCACAGCTTGTGATTACTCCCGACAAGGAAAGTGCGGGTTATTTCTACTATGACCTGGCCCAGATCAATGGTGAAGACTCGGTGTTCTTCCTGTCCTCGTCATACAAGCGCTCTCCCGAGTTTGGCCACCCCGACAGCAGCCAGATGATACTTCGTACCGAAGCCCTGCAAAAGCTTCGTGAGGCTGGTCCCGGCTCTTTTATCGTCACATACACTGAGGCCCTTGTGGAAAAGGTGCCCGGCTCATCTGTAATTCAGCAGCAAACCCTCAGAATCAATAAAAACGAAAAGACCGATCTATATTTTGTAGCCGACTTCCTCAAGGAGCTAGGCTTCCAGCGCACCGACTTCGTATATGAGCCGGGCAGCTACTCAGTGCGCGGATCGATACTCGACGTATACAGCTTTTCCCACGATGACCCCTTCCGTATCGACTTCTTTGGCGACGAGGTCGAGAGCATCCGCTCCTTCGACATCGAGACCCAGCTGTCAAAGGAGGACTTTGACACAATCACCATTATCCCCGACCTGACAGCCGACAATACCGAGGATTACCTGCCCTTAAGCCAGGCCCTTGGCGATGACTTTCTGATATGGATTGACTCGCCTGTGCTAATCAGGGATCAGATGAACCGTATTGTACAAAAGGTAGATGAAAGAAATGCATCAGCACCACGGGAAGATCTTGCCGAACTGAAAATACCTGCTTCAGGTCAATTGGCCGACGGCGGCCAATTGTTTGCCGGCCTGCTAAGCCGACCGATGGCCATACTCAATACAGCCCATGGGTTTCAACCGGGTTGCATACTTACTTTCAACTGTTCACCCCAGCCTTCATTCCGCAAGAACTTCGAACTTGTAGAAAAGGACATTCAGCAGCGTCTGCAGGACCTATACAGGGTGATAGTCCTCTCAGACAATGACCGTCAGCTTGAGCGCCTTCGTCAGATCTTCAACGACAGGGCTTCCAATATCGAGTACGAGGAACTCAACAAAGCCCTTCACGAAGGCTTTGTTGATCATGACCTGAGACTCTGTATCTATACCGATCACCAAATCTTTGACCGTTATCATAAATTTACTCTCCGCACTGACAAGGCACGTGCTGCCCGTCAGGCTATATCGCTCAGGGAACTTACCCGCCTCAATCCGGGCGACTACGTGGTGCATATAGACCATGGTATCGGTCGCTTCGGGGGACTGGTAACCATCGAGGAAAATGGAGTCAAGCAGGAGGCTATTCAGCTAATATACAGGGACAATGACGTACTGCTTGTAAATATCCACTCGCTACACAGGATAAGCAAGTACAAGGGCGGAGAAGGTGAGCCTCCAAAGGTGCATAAGCTGGGCCATTCAGCATGGGCTCGCATGAAGGAAAAGACCAGCAAGAAGGTCAAGGATATAGCCCGTGAACTAATAGCCCTGTATGCCCGTCGTAAGGCAGAACCGGGTTATGCTTTCTCGCCCGATTCCTATATGCAGACTGAGCTGGAGGCTTCCTTTATCTATGAGGACACTCCCGACCAGTACAAGGCAACCCGCGATGTCAAGCAGGATATGGAGTCGCCCAATCCTATGGACAGACTGGTCTGCGGTGATGTGGGCTTTGGTAAGACCGAGATTGCTATCAGGGCTGCCTTCAAGGCAGCAAGCGACAATAAGCAGGTTGCAGTGCTGGTACCAACAACCATCCTTGCCTTTCAGCACTACCGCACCTTCAGGGATAGACTCGCTGACTTCCCGGTGCGTATAGAATATATAAGCCGTCTGCGTAAGACCTCTGAAATCAGGGAGATACTCAGAGACACTCAGGAAGGTAAGGTTGATATACTTATTGGCACCCACCGTCTGATAGGCAAGGATGTGCAGTTCAAAGACCTGGGACTGCTTATCGTGGATGAGGAGCAACGCTTTGGCGTTGCGGTCAAGGACAAACTCAAAAGCCTCAAGGTCAACGTTGACACCTTGACTCTCAGTGCTACACCTATTCCACGTACACTGCAGTTTTCACTTATGGGAGCCCGGGACCTATCTATACTCAACACTCCGCCGGCAAACCGTTATCCGATTTTTACCGAACTCCACAGCTTTAACGAAGATATTATTAAGGAAGCCATCAGTTATGAAGTAGAGCGTGGTGGACAGGTCTTCTTTATCAACAACAGGATACACAACATAGAGGAAATAGAGATGCTTATCAACCGCATCCTGCCTAAGGTCAGAACAGTAGTGGCGCACGGCAGGATGGACGGACCAACCCTTGAAAAGATAATGCTCGACTTTATGGACGGGGACTTCGACGTGCTGATAGCAACCAGCATTATTGAGTCAGGTCTCGATATTCCAAATGCCAATACTATCATTATAAATAATGCGCATCAGTTTGGCCTTAGCGAATTGCACCAGCTCAGGGGTCGTGTGGGACGTTCCAACAAAAAGGCCTTCTGCTACCTGCTTGCACCACCACTAAGTAGCCTAACCAATGATGCACGAAGGAGGCTCAAGATCCTTGAGGAATACTCCGACCTGGGCAGCGGCTTTCAGATTGCTATGCAGGACCTCGACATAAGAGGTGCAGGTAACCTGCTCGGGGGCGAGCAAAGCGGTTTTATAGCCGACATAGGTTATGAAACCTATCAAAGGATACTTGAAGAAGCACTGCTCGAACTGCGTGAGACTGAGTTTCCAGAACTTAAACAAGCAACTACCGGAACTACCCAGAACGGCAGGGTGAAATATGTCAACGACTGTATAATTGAGACAGATGAAGACCTCAGATTCCCCGAGACCTATATCTCCAACACGGCAGAAAGAATGACCCTGTACAGGGAACTTGACAATATTAAGGAAGAGTACCGCCTTGATGAGTTCCGTAAAAACCTCGAGGACAGGTTTGGTACCCTCCCTCAACAGGCTGACTGCCTGATAGAGGTGGTAAGGATGAGGATTGCAGCCATCAATCTGGGAATAGAAAAGTTGACATACAAGAACAAAGCGCTCAGAATCAACTTTGTTAGCAATCCGGAATCGCCATTCTACAAGTCACAAATCTTTGGAGCTATCCTGGTATGGATACAGCAACATCCAAAGGATATAAGGATTGAAGAAAAAGAAGGAAGACTCAGAATGATAGTACCAAAGATGCAATCGCTAAACGATTGCATCGGCCTTATTCGTGCGCTTGAGGCTGAAACGAATCATTCAGAAACAGTTGAAGGGCATCTTTCCCATTAAAGCAGATCCATGAGCCTTTAATATCAGTTTCGATAGTACCGCCGTGCAGACCTTTCATATTGACAATGCATCTGCCCGGCAGTTTGCCATTTTGTGCATCAGGCGCAATAAAGCTTTCAAAACGGTCTCTGTGGTCGGGCTCTACAAAATCAAGGAAGGGCAAGCCCATCATGTCCTCAATATAGTGAGTATGGAAAAAGTCAAGCGCTTCATTGTTGAGGTAAAGTATCTTACCATCCTGAATTATCACAATAGGTACAGGAGCATCAGAGATAAATTTGCGGAAGCCTTCTTCCTTGCGCTTCTGGTCTATAACGGCTTTATGCTTGTAGTAAGCCAGTTCGATAGAAATCTCCAGCTCCTTGCGCTGCACCGGTTTGACAAGATAACCGTAAGAATTGGAGATAATAGCCCTTTCTACAACTGATGAGCTGGTATCGCTCGAGATAAAAATAACCGGTATCTCTAGTTCCCTCTGAATCTTCTCTGCAGCCTGTATTCCATCCATCTCACCTTCAAGGTGAATATCCATCAGAACTACATTTGGTTCGAGAGAATTACAAAGTTCAACAGCTTCCACACCACTCCTGCAACGACCAACAACTTCAAAACCCATGTCTTTTATAAACAATGCAAATATTGCAGCAAGAAATTTGTCGTCTTCAACTATTAGAACTTTGCGCATACCGGATTTGTTAAAAATGAGTAGAAATATTAAATACTTAACACTAAATTTGGCAAGCTATTTTATCTCGGAAGCTGCAAAATAATGGTTAAGTTAGTAATTGACAAAGGGAACAGTTCCATTAAGTATGGAATTTTTGACCAAGAGAAGCTTATTGCCGTTGATTCAACTTCTCATAGTGACCAAAGAAAACTGGTTTCTGTAATAGAGCAATTTAGCCCTGAATTAGCCATTATTTCATCAGTTACATCTGATGATGACCACTCTCTGATACTTGACAGAATAGCGCAGACCATTATTCTTGACAGCAATACTCCTCTCCCTTTCATCAATGAGTATGAGACACCTGAGACCCTGGGCAGAGACCGAATAGCTCTTGCAGCCGGAGTGACTTACCTGTGTCCGGGGAGATCAGTACTTGCAATTGACGCTGGTACTGCTATCACCTATGATGTAGTTATCGACGGTAATATATATATAGGTGGAAATATTTCTCCCGGTATGATGATGCGCTTCAAGGCCCTCAACGCCTTTACCGGAAGGCTTCCGCTGGTTTCCAGCGATGACTTCAGAAATCTTATTGGTAAGACTACACACCAGGCTATAGCCTCCGGCGTAATAAATGGAATAGTTTTTGAGATGGAAGGTTATCGCAGGATGGTAGAGCAAGAATGGGGTATCACAGACTGTTTCATAACAGGTGGAGACTCAGATTTTTTTGCAGGAAAGCTAAAAAAACCCATCTTTGCAAATCAAAATTTAGTATTGTTTGGACTTAACCGAATACTGGAATATAATGCATAAGACACTTAAGTTCCTGATTGCAGGATTGGTAATGCTTTCATCCGTTAGTGTTACGTATTCACAAAAAAGAACGGCATCACCTTTTTCCCGTTATGGCCTCGGTGAACTGAATTATCAGGGATTTGGGCGAAATAACGCTATGGGTGGTACCGGTATTGGTGTCAGAAGTCCTCTTTACCTCAATTCTATGAACCCTGCCACGTATTCGGCAGGCGATTCTCTTGCATTCTTGTTTGATACAGGATTAGAGACCAAGATACAGAATTTCAAGACCAGCAATGGTTCACAAAGATTCTCCGATGTCAACTTCGACTATTTCGCAATGGGTTTTTCTCTTGGGAAAAGAGGTGGTATGATTATCGGTCTTAAACCTGCTTCCAATGCTGGATACCTTTTCGAATCAAAACAGGTAACAAATGGTGAGTCCTCAGTAATGCACATGGAGGGAAGTGGAAATATTTCCAACCTGTACGGAGGTATTGCATATGATATTATGCCAAACCTGTCTGTTGGCCTTAACGCCAACATATGGTTTGGCGAACTTAACCACACTGCCATCCATGAGTTTGCCGATGACGACAACTCATATTTGTATGGTATAAGAACCAAACATCATCTGGCCGATTTAATTCTGGATTTTGGAGCTCAATACACCAAAAAACTTGATGAAGAAAGATCTCTTGTCTTTGGTGCAGTTTTCAGACCTGAAACAAATGTTAAGGGTGAGTCCTCTCTTTTTATAGCACGCGGCTTTAGTTTTGCATCCGATGATGGACTTTTTGTTAACCCAGATACCTTAGTTTTTAAGGAAAACGAATGGACAAAGAGTGCATTTCAACTCCCGATGAAAGTAGGTATTGGTGCTTCATACAACATTGTTGACAAGCTGACACTTGCTGCAGATGCGAGCTTTGAAAACTGGGCCGAATCAAAATTCCCTGATGAGAATACTGAAACTGCAAATGTTACATTTGTGGGCCTGGGTGCTGAATATATCCCCAATTACAGGTCACCCAGAAAGTATTATGAAATAGTCAGATATAGGGCTGGAATCAACTACAGAGAGAACTATATTAAGCTTGATGGACAACAGGTCAAAGGTTATGGCATAAGTTTTGGACTAGGTCTTCCGCTGGGAAGAACCAAGACAACGGTCAACATAGGTTATGAATTCACTGCACTGGGTACAGGCAACAGTAGCCAGCTTAAAGAAAGAGTCAACAGACTTAGTCTTAGTTTCACTATGCATGAATCCTGGTTCTTCAAACGACAGTTTGATTAATATAATGGAACATTTATATCACTATATAAGTAAAAAGAAAGTTATCTGAGGTGTAATAACCATAAAAACAAGTTGAGATGAGAGTTTTTAAATTATTTATTATCGGATTATTCGTGTCCATGGCTTGTGCACACGCACAAACCGGAAGGGATTCCAAAACCAAGTATGGAATTGGAGAGGATAGTATTCGCTGTGTCACGAATTTATCTCTTTACAACGAAGATTTTAAGAACAAGAACTACGAAACAGCATTCCCAGCATGGGAAATAGCGTTCAATGAATGTCCGGCTGCTACTGTTAATATCTATATCGACGGTATAGTAATGCTCAAGGACAAGATTGCCAAGAACCGTGATGCAGCTAAATTTGAAGAGCTTTATCAATATCTTATGAAGGTTCATGACCAAAGAATCCAATTCTTCGGCGACCACCCACGTAACCCTGCTGCTGCCATCAAAGGCGCAAAGGCTATAGATATGCTTAACTACAAGCGTGATAACGCTGCCATAGTTGAAGAAGCTTATCAACTGCTGAAGGAGTCTGTTACCGGTCTGAAACAGGCATCGCAACCTGCATATCTGGCAACTTACATGAGTACAGCTGTCAATATGTATGAAATGGGTAAAATCAATGCAGAAACAGTAATTGACATTTACTCAACATTAAGTGAATATCTTGATGCAAACCTTAAGGATAAAGCAAAGTCTGCTGCTCAACTTGAAATTTACGATCAAGTAAAGGGTGGTGTTGAAGCCCTTTTTGCAAAGAGTGGTGTTGCTACCTGCGATGTTATCGTAAAGATTTATCAACCACAACTGGAAGACAACAAATTTGACCTTGCATGGCTTAAACGAGTTAGCCATATGCTTGTAAGAGCTTCCTGTGATGACGCCCTTCTTTACAAGGTATCCGAATATCAGCACAACATTGAGCCATCAAGTGCATCTGCTTATGGTCTTGCTAGAATGTACCTGAAAGCTGATGATGTAACAAAGGCTTTGAAATTCTTAAATGAGGCTGTTGAACTGTCTGATGACAACAAGCAAAAGGCTGATTATCTGTACCAAATCGGTATGATTCACCTGTCCAATGAAAGATTTGTTCAAGCAAGAAGCTTTGCTCTAAGGGCTATAGAAGCTCGTCCGGAATGGGGTATGCCATACATGCTTATCGGCCAGGCCTATGCACTGTCAGCCAACTCAATCGGTAGTACTGAAGTTGAAAAGAAATCAGCTTACTGGGCTGCTGTTGACAAGTTTATGAAGGCTAAGTCTGTTGACCCAAGTATAGCTGATGCTGCCAATGAAGCCATCAGAACTTATTCTGCTCACTTCCCTCCAATTAACGAAGTATTCTTCGAAAACCTTGAAGAAGGCCAAACCTATGAAGTTGGAGGATGGATCAACGAAAGAACAACTGTAAGAGCTAGAAAATAGATAAAACGGTGTTTCGGTTGAAACATAAACACATAAACATAAGGCTTTTTAAAACAACGGCAGGCAGTATTACCATACTGCTTGCCGCTGCTTTTTTCTCATGTAAGCCCAATAAGGCTGAGGAAATCAAGGAGCTTACAAATAAGGAGGAACTTCCAAGTCTGATACTTAAAGATCTTGCTTCCATAGTTAGTGACTCAGGTCGTGTAAAGTATCGTTTCATTACTCCTGAGATGGCTCAGTATGATCAGCGCAGCGAACCAATTGTAGATTTCCCCAATGGTCTGCACCTCTATGTTTACAATGTAAATGAGGAAATTGAGGCTCAGGTGAGATGCAACTATGCTATTTATCACCAGAATGAAGAACTCTGGGAACTACGTAAGGATGTTGAGGCAGTCAATACCAATGGTGATGTAATCAACACCGAACTAATGTTTTGGGACACCCGAAACAAAAAGGTCTATTCAGATCAGTTTATCAAGATCAGCACAGATAGTGAGATTATCACAGGTCGTGGGTTTGAGTCCGACGACAGACTTGAAAACTACAAAATACTTAACATCAGTGGCATACTGCATATAGACGAAGATGCCTTAGAATCAGGCAGTTCTTCCGGCAACTAATGCACATCATTCACTACAGGCGGTGATACAACATCCAAAGACATCGAAAAATCTGTATATTTATCCTGACAATAATCCGGATTTATGAGTCATATTGCCGTAATGCTTGTCGCACTTCTTATAAGTTCAATCCTTTCGGGGAGTGAGATGGCCCTGCTTGCATCCAATAAGCTGATGATAGAACTCAACAGACAGAAGTATCCGTCATACAGCAAGGTTACCGATATCTTTTATAACAATCGACACCTTTTTGTAACTACTGTCTTTGCTGGTAATGTGATTGCCCTTGCCACATTTACGATTAGCTTGGTATTTTATACTGGTCCGGAACTTATTCACCTTACCGGCTCCCTCCTGCTTGTTGCAATAATACAGGTACTGCTGGCCACCTTGGTGTTCATGCTGTTTTCCAGGGTGCTGCCCAAACTTATTTTTAGATTGAACCCTTCCCGCTCTCTCAATATAATTTCAGTTCCTCTTCTTGGAATCTATGCAATCCTATATCCGATTGCAAAACCTCTTTCCGGATTTACTGACTTTCTATACCGTAAGATCAGGAAGAATGGCAATAACGGACCGGTTCCCGTCCCTGAGAGAATTAGTCTGGACCACCTTCTGATTGACTCATCCGGCAACGAGGAGAAACCTGAACCGGAACCAGAAGAAGTTAAGTTCTTCAGGAATGCACTTGATTTCTCAAGTATAAAAATCAGGGAGTGCTATGTGCCACGTACAGACCTTGAAGCTGTCGAGATAAGTGATGATATTGAGACGCTGAGAAAGATGTTTATCGAGACAGGTTTCTCCAAGATTCTGGTGTACAGAGAAACTATTGACAATATAGTTGGTTATGTTCACCTTTCTGCCCTCTTTAACAATCCTGACTCCGTACAGAGCGTAATTACACCTATCTCCGTAGTGCCGGAATCTATGACAGCCAACAAACTGCTTGAAATCTTCACCAAGGAACACAAGAGCATTGCACTTGTGGTGGATGAGTTTGGTGGCACCTCAGGAATTGTAACCCTTGAAGATATCCTGGAAGAGATCTTCGGGGAAATCAATGATGAGCACGATGTCTCAGACCTTACAGAGGTTAAGATATTCGACAATACATACAAGTTTTCGGCCCGTGCCGAGATCGATTATCTCAATGAGAAATACAACCTCAACCTACCTGTATCAGACGATTACGAAACCATTGCCGGCCTTATTCTATCACATAGTGAATCCATCCCCGGAGTAGGTGAAGAGATCATTATTGACAATATCTCAATTAAGATTCTGGAAGCCTCCAAGTCGAGGATTGATCTGGTACAGATCACCATACTTCCTGTATAATATTGCCAAATAACATAAAGAAACAGATTACGGTTTTAGAATGTACTTATACATTTTTTCGTATATTCGTAGCCGTTTTGAAAAGCTAAAATCTAATATTTATTTCTAATGGCAACTTTAGAGAAAATTCGCAGCAAAGGAGGAGTATTTGTAGCGATCTTTATAGGACTGGCCCTGGCTGCCTTTATTTTGACGGACCTTATGAGTTCAGGTCCTTCTATATTTTCCGGAAATCAGACTGAGGTTCTCAACATCAACGGTAAATCTATTGGTATAAATGAGTTTCAGAACAAGATTTCCGAAATGGAAGAGTTCAATAAGCTGAATACCGGTGCAACTGGTCTGACCGAAGAAGAAACCTACAGTCTTAGGGAACAGATCAAAGAAATGTTCATCAGTCAGGCTCTTCTTGAAGAACGCTATGAACAACTAGGAATTGCAGTTACTTCCGAAGAAGTTCTAGATATGGTCACAGGACGTAACATCCACCCTGCAATATATCAACATCCATTGTTTGCTGACCCCGGCACCGGGATTTTCGATCCACAAAGGGTAATGAGCTTCCTGCAAAACAAGAACGTAGATCCTACAGCATATTTCTACTGGATGGTAATGGAGGAACAACTGATTAATGAAAAGCTCTTTATCAAATATGGCAACCTGCTCAAGAAGGGTATGTATATGCCAACTGCCCTCAAAAATCAGGAAATTGCCGCCAGAAGCAAGAGTGTGGATTTCGATTTCGTAGGAGTACGCCTTTCTACTGTTGCCGACTCACTGATTACCGTTTCAGAAAAGGAAGTAAAGGATTACTACAATAAGAACAAAAAGTATTTCAAGCGTGAAGCTACACGTGACATCGAGTACATCACTTTTGCAATTGAACCAACAGATGCAGACAGAACTGCTGCTCTGGAATGGGTAAACAAGCTTATTGGTGACTTCTCATCTCCTGAAGTTGATCCAATTCAATTTGTAAACCTCAATTCTGACATTCAATATATTGGCCGTAACCAACGCCTTGCAGAATTCAGCTCTCAGGTTCAGGATTTCATCCTGTCTGCAAAAGTAGGTGATGTGTTTGGTCCCTACTTCGAAGACAACGCTTACAAGGCAAGTCGCCTAGTTGCTATCAACAATATGCCTGACTCAGCAAGAGCACGTCACATTCTGATTCGTGAAACTACACTGGATGCCACAAACGCTTTGGCAGACAGCCTTATGGATCTGATCAGGAAAGGTGCTGACTTTGCTGACCTGGCTCGCAGATATTCTCAGGATCCAGGTTCTGCTATCAACGGCGGTGATCTTGGATGGTTTACCGAAGGTATGATGGTTCCTGAATTCAATGATGCTGTATTCAAAGGCAAAACGGGTGATCTGGTTAAGACTCAAACCCAATATGGAATACATATAATCAACATTCAGCAACAAGGTCCTGCAACACCAAAGTATAATCTGGCGACCCTTGTTCGTGAAATTCACTATAGCTCCGAAACATATCAGGATGTATATAGACAGGCTGCAAGGTTTGCTGCTGACAACAATACCCCGGAGAAGTTCAACCAGGCTATCGAAGAAGGTAAGCTCGTAAAACGTTATGGACGCTCAATCAGGGAAAATGACAATTATGTCGGAGGTTTCACTTCTGCCAGGGAACTCGTAAGATGGGCATTTGAAACCAATGTTGGCTCAATGTCACCAGTTTTCGAATTTGATGATCAATTTGTGATTGCCAACCTGGTTAACGCTGCAGAAGAAGGTTATGCCTCTGTTAATGAAGTTAGCCCGCAAATTACAGCATATCTGAAACAGCAAAAGAAAGCTGAATTACTGGCTGCTCAAATCGAAGCTAAACTGGCTTCTGGTGCCAGCTTTGAAACCATTGCCGCTGATTACAATACAGAAGTTGAAACTGTCAATGGACTAAGCTTCTCAGATATCCAGGTTCCTGGTGCAGGTGTTGAACCAGCTCTTGTATCTGCTGCTGTAAATACTCCTGCCGGACAAATATCAAAACCAGTTAAGGGTAATAATGGTGTATATGTTCTGAAGGTTAACAATGTAGAAACTGTGGAAGTGTCAGAAGACCTTCTGAATACTGAATTTGCACAAAACACCCTTATGACGGTTGACTATCAATTAATCAGAGCTCTGCGCAATGATGCTGAGATTAAGGACAGAAGGGCAAGGTTCTATTAATAGTCGAACAAATAGGAATCAGTAAAACTCAATAAAAAAGATGCTGAGCCCCGAGGCTCAGCATCTTTTTTTATTATCAAACGACTAAATCCTAATCGACGTTATCGTGCAAAAAGCGGTTGTTTGGTCCAATCTTTGGCTTACCCGTGCCATCCTTGGAGATTGAAAACCTCGACACCTTAGTCTCGGTGCTCTTGGAGGTCTGTGTAAAACTAACATTTCTGCGTTTGTAGGCCGGTACATTTTCTATTTCATCAAGCCGACCTTCATCATACAGATCGTCAGCATCAACCTTTATGCGAGACCCGTCACTTCCACGGACAAAGAGACTTATTTCCTCCGGCTCATCGCTAAGGTTGAAGATGTCGTCCTCGTCCTCTTCTTCGTCATCAGAACCATAGAGTAGCTCTACCTTCCTCCTGGTCTCCTCCTCAAAATTATTAAAGGTTACAACCCTTGCATTCCCTTCTTCCTCCTCCTCGTCAAAGGTCTCTCCTACCAGGTCGAATGCCTTATGCAGGTTGCCTTCATCATCTATTTCAAGGCGCATCACCTTCTTTTGCGGCTTCTCAGGCTTTTTCTCTTCCATATTGCCAGAAGCGAATCCGGTGGCAATAATGGTAACCACAACCTCATCCTTGAGTCTGGAATCTATTCCTGTACCCCAGATGATGGAGGCTGAGCGACCTACCTTATTCTGTACGTAATCAGTGATAATGCCAACCTCATCCATAGTGATCTCATCAACACCGGATGTAATGTTCAGCAGAATATTACCTGCACCTTTTATATTGTTATTATTGAGCAACGGAGATTCAAGAGCAGCCTCAATTGCATCGATAGCACGATGTTCACCCGAACCGGCCCCCGAGCCCATTATGGCCACACCACTGTCCTTCATCACAGTCTCAACATCAGCGAAGTCAACGTTGACATAACCATGTACAGTAATGATTTCAGCAATACCCTTGGCTGCAGTAGCCAGAACATTATCGGCCTTTGAGAAAGCGACGCTGACCTTAAGGTCACCGTACATTTCACGCAAACGCTCATTGTTGATGACCAGAAGAGAATCTACATGCTTTTCCATTTCTGAGATTCCCTCAATGGCCTGATTGATACGCAAGTGGCCCTCCCATTTGAATGGGATTGTAACTATACCTACGGTAAGAATACCCATATCCTTTGCCACCTTGGCAATAACAGGAGCCGCACCGGTACCAGTACCACCACCCATTCCGGCAGTGATAAATACCATCTTGGTACCGTCATCCAATACTCTTGTCAGATCGTTTATGCTTTCAATAGCAGCCTGTCTTCCCCTTTCAGGCTTATTGCCTGCACCACGTCCCTCAGTAAGGGATGAGCCAAGCTGTACCCTCGTGGGTACAGGACTATTGGCCAGGGCCTGGGCATCAGTGTTGCAAACCACAAAGTTTACATCCTTAATTCCCAGGTTGTACATGTAGTTAACAGCATTACTTCCACCTCCACCTACTCCTATCACCTTAATAATGGAAGTCTGATTGCTTGGAATATCAAAATTGATCAAATCCTCAGTCATATAAGCCTTTTTCAGTGTTAACTATGCCAGATGGCATACTACATCTCAACGTCCTTTTCGTCAAATATCCCCGCGATCCTATTCTTAATGGCCTCAAAAAGATCTCCTGTATAAAGTGTAGGTTCCTTTTCAGATTTCGGCTTAGTAGTCTTGGTTCTTACTGTTCTGCGCACCTCTTCCTTCTGAGGCTGTTCAGCTACAGGTGGCATTTCAAACAATTTAGCCTCTACAACCTGCTTAGCTGCATATTCGGAAGCACCGACCAGCAGACCAACAGCTGTAGAGTAGAAAGGCATCTGATCAGGTGCAATATCGGTCGTACCAAGATATCTTGACGGCCTTCCTATCCTTACCTCAAGTCCTGTCTTGAGCTTGATCAGATGAGCAATATCCTTAAGCAATGCTCCTCCTCCGGTTACTACCACTCCCATTGAGAGCCTATCGTAATATCCGGATTTTTCTATGTGATGTGCAACATACTCAATGATTTCTTCCATACGAGCCTGAACTATTGCAGCCAGGTTCCTGAAAGATATCTCCTTGGCTTCCCAACCGGGCATGCCTGGGATTGATACATAGAGGTCCTCACGTACCAGACTGCTCATAGCTGAGGCAAACTGCACCTTGAGCATCTCAGCTTGCTTGAAAAGTAGAGAACAGCCTTCTTTGATGTCGTTGGTAACTACGTTTCCACCAAAGGGAATAACAGCAGTATGACGAACAACTCCGTTCTGGAAGATTACCAGGTCGGTTGTGCCTCCACCAATGTCAACCATTACTACACCGCCCTCCATCTCGTCCTTAGTAAGTACAGCGTGAGCGGAAGCCAAAGGTTCAAGAATTATACCCTTGAGTTGAAGACCGGCCCTGTGAATACACTTCTCTATGTTCTTGATAGCAGTCATACGACCTATAACAACATGGTAGTATCCTTCCAGCCTGTGACCAGCCATACCGACAGGATTCCTTTCTCCATGCTCATTATCCACACTATAATCCTGCGCTATTACGTGGATTACCTTCTCTCCTGGCTCCAGTGATATCTTATGACTGTCTTTTCTAAGTTCTTCAAGATCAAAGGTAGAAATCTCCTTATTTGAATCGATAAACCGGTAACAACGATTTGTAAGGCTCTTCATTGAATAGCCGGCCATACCCACATATACTTCACCAATACGCACATCAAGCCTTGTTTCAAGACGGGAAACCACCTCCCTGATCGCAGAAACAGTCTCTTCAATATTCAGAATCACGCCCCTCTTGACACCGGTTGAAGGCGTCTTCTCCACTCCCAGAATTTCCACTTCGCCGTCAGGATACCTGCGCCCGGCAATAGCCACAACCTTGGTGGTTCCGATATCAATTGCAGCAACCAGTTTAGCTTCTTGATTCATTTCTATGGGGTTTATCTATATCTAAAAAATCTTCTTTACTCACTACTATAACTTACTTCTCGAACAGATCACCTGATTCTTAAACTTCAGGTTGATCACCTTGTATTCGTTCCACTCCTTTGGGTCCAGTCCACTTTGATATAAAGCCCTGAGGTTTCTCAGTTTGATCTCAACTTCCTCAGGCGGACCGAGCAGTATCAAATGATCACCAACCCGTGGTACCAAAACGTAATCGTTATTTCTACGTATATAAAGTTGCTCAAACTGAGCCTCCCAGAAGGGATCGGAAGCGATCAGACGAGCCACATTCAACAGTTCTGTTTTATCGTCCGGTATTGTTCCGTTTGCAACAAGTACTCTTGCCGAAAAACGCGACGATACAGGTATCTGATGTCCTTCACTGTCAAGATAGAAAGTTCCGTTTGATGCCAGTACCCTGACAATAGGTTTGTACTGGGTCAGTTCTATGTTTAAAACTCCGGAACCCGAATTAAATACCTCACAGGTACGAACCGAACTGTTACGCTTAACAAAGTTCTCTAATTCCTCAAAGTTCAAACTCCTAACCGGCTCACCCAGCAATGAGGGATATTTGTCAAGCAGTAGCTTTCTTATCTCGGCAGCATCTATAAAGCGGGCTTCTGCACTATCCTTGACATACACTCTGACATCCGAACAGACTACAGACCTGTGACTGACTGCCACAAAGGACAACATCACAGGAAAGTACACCAGTACAATACCCCACTTCAATATTTTGACAGCCTTTCTCATATCTTATTCCCGAAAGCCGCCTGACCGGCTAAATATAACTGTTTTAAACTCAAGACCCTGCAAGTCAGGATCAATAATTATCAACACTTTGACTATAGTTTTTAACAATAACAATTACTTTTTCAATAGTTTAAACTTCTCAGCAAGCACAGGAACCAGCCTGTCTATATCCCCAGCCCCCATGGTCAGGATGACCTGCGGTACATCCTTTCTTGGCGTCAGACTCTCAATTAGTTTATCATACTCTACATAAGTTACCGGAGTACCACTAATCAGTTCCCCTATGCTCCTGCTGGTGATGCCCGGAATAGGTTCTTCCCTTGCCGGATATATATCTGCCAGTACTACCTCATCGAGCAACGACAAGGCATCAGCAAAGCCATCAGCAAAATCACGGGTTCTGGTATATAGGTGAGGCTGAAATACTCCGGTCAGATGATAACCGGGATACATCAGTCTTACACTCTGCACTGTAGCCCTGATTTCCTCGGGATGGTGAGCATAATCATCAATAAAGGCAAAGTCTTCAGTCTTATGCCAGATATCAAAACGGCGCCTGATACCCCTGAACATAGGTAAAGCCCTGCGAATCTCATCTGGCTGCACTCCGTTAAGCAAAGCCAGTCCCATGGCGCCAACAGCATTCTCAACATTCAGCAGCCCAGGTATGCCCATTTCAAGCCCGCTTATGACACCTGCAGGTGTCATAAGATCAAAGCAATAGGAACCCTTATCTATCCTTATATTTTCAGCGTAAAAATCAGCTCTCTTACTATTCAGCGAGTAGGTATAGATATTCACCCCCGGATCCAGCTTTGACAGGTCCAGAGGTAAACCATCTTTTATCAGCAGGCTACCCCCGCTCACTACTCCGGAAGCAAACTCCGCAAAGGCTTCAAGGAAACTCTCACGTGTGCCGTACACATCCAGGTGGTCGGCATCAACTGCAGAAATCAATGCCGTGTATGGCCTAAGCCACAGGAAGGAACGGTCAAACTCATCAGCCTCCAGCACCACATACTCGGATGTCTCATCCCAAAGGAAGTTTGTATTGAAGTTCTTGGCAATACCACCAAGGAAGGCACAGCAACCCAAACTGCTTTCCCTGTACAGATGAGCAGTCAGTGTTGTTATCGTGGTCTTGCCGTGAGTACCGGCAATACAGACACTCCTGCTTCCCCGACTTACAAGACCTAGCACCTGAGCCCTCTTCATAACAGCAAAACCTCCCTCCCTAAATAAGACGAGCTGAGCCTGATCTTCCCCTACTGCAGGAGTGAAAATTATCAATGTCCCCTCCTTAGCCCTGAATGGTGGGCCTATCAGATCGGGATTTTCGTCAAAAACTACCTCTATGCCTTCCTCCTGAAGAGCATCGGTAACCGGCGATGGGGTACGGTCATAACCTGCCACCATACAACCGCGCAGTTTGAAATAACGTGCCAGGGCACTCATTCCAATACCACCTATCCCTATCAGCCACACTCTCTTTATCTCGTCAGGAAGCATCATCGCGTTTCTCTTTTATTCAATACCACATAGTTTCAGTACCTCTTCGGCAATATCCCTGTCCGCATTGGGACGGGCAAACAACCTGATATTATTTGACAGGTCCTTTCTCAAATCCTGCTCGTCCAACAATCTCAATGCTTCAGGCAGCAGTTTCTCACCAGCCTCTGCATCCCTTACAAGGATGGCAGCCGACTTATCCACCAGTGCCATGGCATTTTTGGTCTGGTGGTCTTCTGCCACATTTGGTGACGGCACCAATATTGATGCCTTACCCAGCAACGCAAGTTCGCTGATTGAACTCGCTCCTGCCCTTGACACCACCACATCTGCAATACCATAGGCAAAATCCATCCTTGAGATAAAGGGCAGTACCTTTACATTGCTCAGGCCCATAGGCAGAAGTTCTCTTTGAATATTTTCATGGTAATTCCTTCCGGTCTGCCACAGCACCTGGACCTTCCTTCCCCTTACCAACTCAATCCTTTCAAGCATACCTCTGTTGATGCTGCCAGCCCCCAGACTTCCACCAATTACAAGGATGGTCGGAAGCGAAGGATCCAGCCCAAATTCGGCATAGGCCTCCTGCAGGTTGAGGTTTTGAGTAAGAGTACTGCGTACCGGGTTACCGGTAAATATTATCTTTTCGGCCGGGAAAAAGCGCTCCATCTCAGGATAGGCAACGCAAATAGCAGCTGCCTTTTTGGAAAGGATACGGTTGGTCACCCCGGGAAAACTGTTTTGCTCCTGCAGGACAGTCGGAACTCCCGCAGCAGCAGCGGCCCGTAGTACCGGTCCGCTGGCATAACCTCCCACACCAACTGCTACATCGGGACGAAAACTGCGAATTACCTGTCTTGCTTTGATCATGCTTGCAGCCAGCCTGTAAAAGAAGGACAGGTTCTTCCATGTAAGCCTTCTCTGAAAGCCTGCAACCGGTAGCCCTACTATCTTGTAGCCGGCAGCCGGAACCCTGTCCATCTCCATCCTGCCAAGTGCTCCAACAAAGAGTATCTCACAGGAAGGCATTGCCCTCCTTAGTGCATCTGCTATGGAAATGGCCGGGAAGATATGTCCCCCTGTACCTCCACCGCTGATTATTATTTTTGGATTTCGCTTTTCCATATTACCGCTTTTATCTGATTCAGTCTACCCTTCTTCGTCCTGCTCACCAGCATCATTATCGTCAGCACCCTCAGCTTCCTTTTCCCTTTCTTCGTTGTATCTGCTGACTCCGAGTATTAGTCCAAAGCTCGCACAGGTAAAGAACACAGACGTTGTACCCAGACTAATAAGAGGTAGCGGCTGTCCCGTAACCGGGAAGATACCTACAGCCACACCCATGTTGACAAAGGCCTGGGAAACGAGCATAAGTCCAAGACCCAAAGCCAGGAAGGCCGGGAAGGTCGTATTACTCTTCCTAATTATCACCCCTATCCTGGCGAGAAGGATTATGTAACACAATATTACAACCATCGGACCGAACAGTCCGTACTCCTCTGCAATAATTGCAAATATGAAGTCACTATAAGGGTGAGGGATGAAGTTTCTTTGAATGCTGTTGCCAGGCCCCTTACCCAAAAGGCCACCATTTGCAATTGCAATCTTACTTTGAACCGACTGATAGCTTGAAGCATCATCTGCCTTTTCGGGATCGAAAAACTGTTCGACACGTGCCGTCCAGGTGGCTGCACGTGGCAGGAAGTCAACCTTGGGAGCCAACAGCAGCAACAGAACTACAGCTGCAATTGCAATAAATCCAGTTCCAGCAAGATATTTCATGGGTACCCGACCTACATACATCATAGCAAAAGATACAGCCACTATAAGAAGGGCTGTCGACAGGTTTTCCCTGAAAATAAGGCCAGCCACGATTGCTACCCAGGATATTATGGGTTTGAATGCCTCCGAGGCTGGGGCATCAGGTTTCTGATGCTGAGCCAGAAGTCTGGCTACCCATACTATCAATGCCAGCTTAGCCATTTCCGAAGGCTGGAAGGTTATTCCAATACCAGGAATGGTAAGCCACCTTGATGCCATATTAAGATTAACACCTGCAAACAGAGTCACAAGTAGCAATCCCACCGAAATAGCCAGAGCCACAAAGCTGAATCTGGCAATCCATCTGAAGTTGATATTGTGAATAAAGACGATAATGCCAACGCCAATACCCAGTGAGAAAAGCTGCTTGAACAAATAGTAGGAAGTATTGCCTCCCTGATGCTTGTAAGCCAGAGAGCCGGTGGCACTGTATACTGAGAGCACTGATATAGTAGAAAGAATTACTATCACCACCCAGATTACAGGATCACCCTTAAAATATTTCTTCATTGTTTCACGCATCTAACTACTATTTTACAGCTACTGCCTTCCCAACAGTATTGTGTCACTTATTTTACCACCATTCGAACCTTTGTGCACTTATAATAATTCCTTTACTTTTTCTTTAAATAATTTTCCTCTCTGTTCATAGTTTTTAAACAGGTCAAAACTTGCACAAGCAGGTGAAAGTAGCACTACATCTCCGCTACTGGCATTCTCTATTGCTGCCCTGAATGCGTCATCCAGACTTGCAGTGCTGACAACGGTGGAAACTACCCCTTCAAATGCCTTTATCAGTTTGGAGTTGTCAACTCCCATACATATCAGTGCCTTTACCTTACTACGGGCCAGATCTTCGAGTACCCTATAGTCATTACCCTTGTCGGTACCTCCGGCTATCCAAACTACAGGCCTTGTCATACTGTCAAGGGCATACCATGCGGAATCTGTATTTGTAGCTTTGGAATCATTTATAAAGAGGACTCCGTCAACTTCACCGCAGGGTTCTAACCGGTGTTCTACTGCCTCGAAGCTAGCAAGACCTTCGGCTACGGCCTCAGGTGAGGCTCCAGCACTAAGAGCTGCAAGTGATGCAGCCATTGCATTACACAGATTGTGCCTTCCCTTGAGAGCTACCTTATCAAGTTGTACATCCAGTACCTTACCTTCAAATTCTATATGCAAAGAGTCACCATTTATTATAGCCGACGAAGTCTTACCTCCATTGGCCTTACAACATAACTGGCAATCATCACCATTGGACAGGCCTAGATGAGTCAAAGCATCCTGTACCTCAACACTCTGAACTGCACTGCCTTGTTCCACACTACCCAGGCTGAAAGGCACTTTAGAGGCGGGAGTCAGCTCAGGTCTGAAGTGTTCCTTCATAACGGCATCTCCCGTCCACCAGATAAAGCGGTCACCTTCACCCTGGTTTTGCAGTATCCTCAGTTTGGAGTTAATATAGTTTTCAAACTTGTAATCATACCTGTCAAGGTGATCGGGTGTGATATTGGTCAACACAGCAGTGTTGACCCTTGTGCGGTACATCCTGTCGAGTTGAAAACTGCTTAGTTCCATCACAAAGACTGCAGGATCTCTGTCGGCAAGCTGACGACAGGGACTGACACCCACATTTCCCGAAAGGGTAGCATCTATTCCGGCCACCTTAAGTATATGGTAAGTCCACAGTGTAGTCGTTGTCTTGCCGTTACTGCCTGTTATCCCAACAATATGGGCCTTTGAGTAACGGGCTGCAAATTCGATATCCGAGATTACCGGAATGCCTGCATGGTCAAGGTCCTTTATAAGCGCAACCTTATCAGGAATACCGGGACTCTTGATTACCTCAGCTGCAGCCAATATCCTATCCCTGCTATGACCACCCTCCTCAAAGGTGATTCCGGCAGAAGTCAGTTCGGCTCTGAACCTCTCCGCAATAGTGTTGCTGTCGCTTACAAACACAGGAATACCCTTTGCTTTTGCAAGCAAGGCTGCAGCAACGCCGCTTTCACCAGCACCCAGTATTACAAGTTCCTTTTGCATTCCTACCTGATCTTAAGTGTTACGACAGTCAGAACAGCAAGCAGCAGACTGACTATCCAGAAACGGGTCACTATCTTGGGTTCAGCAAATCCCTTCATCTGATAATGGTGGTGCAGGGGAGCCATTTTGAATATCCTCCTGCCTTCGCCATATTTACGCTTTGTATATTTGAAATAGCTTACCTGAATAATCACAGAAAGGCTCTCGACAAAGAACACCCCGCAAAGTATGGGCAGCAACAGTTCTATCCTTATCAATATTGAGAATACGGCAATGATACCGCCAATGGTAAGACTTCCAGTATCACCCATAAAGACCTGAGCCGGGAAGGAGTTATACCAGAGGAACCCAACCGTAGCACCGATAAAGGCAGCCATAAAGACAACCAGCTCCTGCGAGTTGGGGATATACATTATATTGAGATAATCGGCGTAGATAGTATGGCCCGATAGGTAAGCAAAGATTCCCAGCGTAACACCTATTATCGCTGAGACACCTGTAGCCAGCCCATCTAGTCCGTCGGTCATATTGGCCCCGTTGGACACGGCTGTGATAATAAAAGTGACCACGATTACAAAAAAGACCCAGCCCCAGGACTTCCCTTTCTCACCAAGGAAATCGAATATCGAACTGTAATTTATCCTGTTGTTCTTGAAAAATGGGACATTGGTAACGGGAGCCTTAATAGTCTCAACAACCACAGCAGCTACGGGGGCTTCCTCCTGCATTATTTCAATCTTTTCCTCAGCCGGCACAGGAGTCTTAATCCTTGCAACCACATCACCACAGAAATACAGTGTCAGTCCTACTATCAAACCAAGTCCCACCTGACCAAGTATCTTAAATCTTCCGGCAAGTCCCTTCTTATCTTTCTTAAACACCTTGATGTAGTCGTCAAGAAAACCAATAGTCCCAAGCCACACAACAGTGATTATCATCAACAGGATATACACGTTGTCGAGCCTGGCAAAAAGCAGTACAGGGATAAGAATCGAGATAATAATCAGAACACCTCCCATGGTCGGGGTCCCCTTCTTTTGATACTGACCTTCCAGTCCCAGGTCACGTACTATCTCACCTATCTGCTTCTTCTGCAGTATTCCAATCAGTCTCTTCCCGAAAACCGTCGCTATAAGCAACGACAGGATAATCGCCATACCCGACCTAAAGGTGATATACTGAAACATCCCCAGTCCCGGGAGATTGTATGATTGCAGGTGTTCATAAATATAAAACAGCATGAGCTACTAAATTAAAGTTGTCCAAAAAAATCCCTGATCACCTCCCGGTCATCAAAATGAGTCTTTACACCCTTAACTTCCTGATAGGTCTCATGGCCCTTTCCGGCCACGAGAACCACGTCGCCCTTTTGTGCAATGCTGCACGCAGTGCGTATGGCCTCTCTTCTGTTGGTTATACACAATACCTTTGACCTGTCAGCAAAAGCGACACCTGCCATCATCTGCTCGATGATCTTATCAGGATCCTCACTACGTGGATTGTCAGAGGTAAGTATCACCTTGGTACTTCCCTTAACGGCTTCTGCAGCCATCACAGGACGCTTGGTAGCATCCCTGTCCCCGCCGGCTCCAACAACAGTGATCAGGTTATTGTCGGTGCCTCGTATCTCATTAATTGCTTCAATCACATTCTGTAGAGCATCGGGAGTATGAGCATAGTCAACCACAGCAGTGACTCCCTCTGACGAGCGGATTGTTTCAAATCGACCGTCGACAGGTCTGAGTGTGCTCATGGCAGTAAGTACCTCATTCTCATTCCAGCCCAGCATCACAGCGGCGCCGTAAACTGCAGCCAGGTTGGACGCATTGAAGCGTCCAATAAATGGAGTCCACAGCTCCTTGCCATTCAGTTCGAGATGCATACCTTCAAATAGACTCTCAACCACTTTTACCCTGAAATCGGCCATGCTCCGCAGGGAGTAACTCCGCTTCCGGGCAGAGCAGTTTTGTACCATCACATCCCCGTTACGATCATCAGCATTAACAAGCGCAAAAGCTTGTTTTCCAAGTCCGTCAAAGAAGCCCTTCTTGGCTTTCAGATAAGCATCGAAGGTAACATGATAATCCAAATGATCATGTGTAATATTTGTGAAAATTCCCCCTTTAAAGTCAATTTCAGCGATGCGTTTCTGAACCACGGAGTGGGAGCTGACCTCCATAAAACAATAGTCGCATCCCTCATCAGCCATTTTGCGCATAAGTGCCTGAAGTGTCAATGCATCAGGGGTAGTATGTGTAGTGTCAAGTTTGGTATCACCAATATAGTTGGCCACTGTGGAACAAAGTCCGGCTCTGTAACCCAGATAACCGGCCAGCTTGTATAGTAGTGTCGCTACAGTAGTCTTGCCGTTGGTCCCGGTTACCCCCACTACCTTAAGTTCACGAGTAGGGTGGTTGTAATGCTCTGCAGCAAGCTTGGCAAGGGCTTCAGAACTGTCGGCCACCCTTATGTAGCGTACCCCTTCACGGAGTTCAGCGGGAAGTTCCTGACATACTATCATTTTGCAACCTGCCTCAACTGCAGCGGGAATATAGAGATGACCATCGGTCTTCCATCCACGGATGGCAACAAAGATCAGATCAGCGGCTGCCTTGCGTGAATCAAAACTTATCCCGGCTACCGGAGGATTAACATCACCCCTCTCCTCTACCACTGCAAGGCATTTTATGTAATCATTAAATGTTTTCATAAACCCAGTATTTCAGTTTCGTACTATTCGAGTCTTATAAAAATCGTACTTCCCGGCCTTATCTTTGATCCTGCCTGAATGGACTGCGACACTACCCGTCCCACTCCCTGCAAGTGAACCTGGAGACCTGCATTTTCTAGCAATGACACGGCATCACGTGCTCCCATACCAATAACCGAAGGCACTACACCATTGGGCATGGGCTTAGGTCTGATAACGATACCACTGTCGGCTGCTGTTGTAGAAACCCATTCCTTTGCGGAACTGACAGCATAGACAGGATAATCCAGTTCCCTGAAGATGGTCCTTATATCATCGAAGGTGCCACCCTTGGAGTATGGATATACATGATCTTCCCTGCCCGGCTTCCATTGAGATTCCACAACAAAGTCAAAGCCTGTTGCATATACCCGGTCGGCGATCTCCCTGAACACTGATCCGGCAACTATGTTACCGTAATAAACGTTGTTGGATGGTGCTGACACCACTACAATACATGAATAACGAGGTCTCTCTGCAGGGAAATAACCTACAAACGAAGCCTGGTATTCAACACCACCGCTTTGGTAACCCTGGCTACCCTTGGCTACCTGGGCAGTACCTGTCTTTCCGGCTATTGAGTAGTTGCTGTTGCGGATATTCCTTGCAGTACCACGTTCCACAACACCAATCAGAATCTGATGTACAGCCTCAATAGTGTGTCTCGAGGCTATAGAACTGTTTAATACAACAGGTGAGTATCGTTCCACCATCTTACCGTGATGACTCAGTCCTTTGACAAACATTGGCCTGACCGCCTTACCCTTGTTGGCTACGGCATTAAAATAAGTTAGTAGTTGCAGAGGGGTCATCTTGACCTCATAACCCATGGACATCCATGGGAGGGTGGTGCCCGACCATGAATTATCACCCGGATACTTGATCAGGGGACGGTCTTCTCCTAGTAATTCTATTCCCAATGGTTTGTTTATACCCATATTGTAAAGACGGTCAACAAAGCGCCTTGGGTTGTCCTTGTAATTTTCGTAGATTATTTTGGCAATACCGATATTGGATGATTTCTCAAGGACTTCCGAAACGCTTAGCATGCCATAGCCACCCTGCTGACTGTCGCGCATTATACGGTCGTAAAAGCGGTAGGCTCCATTGCCGGTATCAATGGAATCGGTAACCTTGACAACGCCATCTTCAAGTGCGGCCATAAGTGAAAAGAGCTTGAAAGTAGAGCCGGGCTCTGTGGCGGCACCGATTGCATAGTTGAAGTAGTCTTCAACATACACTCCGGAACTTAGCCTGTGAAGGTTGACCATGGCCTTTATTGCACCTGTCTGTACCTCCATAAGGATGGCGACCCCGTGGTCGGCATTGTGTCTGACAAGCTGCTTACGTAGGGCATGCTCAGCTACATCCTGTATGCTGATATCTATTGTGCTTACTACATCGTAACCGTCGATAGGAGGAGTGACAACTTCCGGAACCCAGCGTCCTGAGATCCGTTTCATAACACTGGTGCCAGGAGTACCACGGAGCTTGTCGTCATAAGCCCTCTCGAGACCGAGCATACCACCCTTGGTACTCTCACCGTACATCTTGCCGATGGTTCGTGAGGCAAGGCTGCCGAATGGTTGCTGGCGACGGTCCAACTGTTCTGGAATAAAACCACCCTTATTGCGCCCTTCTCTGAAAATCGGGAATTTGTTGACCACCTGAAACTCGGTATATGACAGGCGCATTGGATTGACAAGGTGATAACGCCTGCCTTTCTGACGGGCAAGTTGAAGGTCACGCTTGTATGCGGCAGCACTTTTGTCTTTGAAGAAATTGGCCAGGCATATTGACAGAGAGTCTATGTTGGAATTGAATTTAGCATCAGTGAGACCTTCGGCCAAAAGGTCCATATAAAGGCGGTACGATGGTACCGATGTGGCAAGTTTCTTACCATTAACATCAAGGATATCACCACGGTTGGGCATTACTATGTTCTCACTGCGCTCAACCTCATGTGACTGGGTTTTCCACTTGTCTGCCTGGATAAACTTAAGGTTAATAATCTCAATACACAACCACAAAGCAAGAGCCAGGAAGAACAGGTAAATAACCCCCATCCTGAACATTATGCTTTTTTTTATGGTCATACTCTACCAGCTCCTATTCTTTTTGCCCTATTTATTTGATCTACCAAGTGTTCCAAATGATTTGCAGATACCGGAGTAACCTGCAGGGATAATCCATATCTTCCCTGATTGTCCCCTACCTGATGCCTAGTCATCTACCCTTATTATCCTTGGAGGAGTTTTCAGTACCTCAAGATCCAGTCCTGCCTCATGCACCCTGTTGACAACCTCCGACTGTCTGCTCATCTGCATCAGTTGTGAAGAAGTCGTGATGGCCTCGTACTTCAGTTCCTGAAGTTCCCTATTTAGAGCCACCTGCTCCTTCAAAAGCTTTTCTACAGAATAGTGATTGTTGATATAAATAAAGGCAAAGAACACCAGATACATTGCATAGGACCAGTGCTTTTCGAGAGACATCCTGCTAAAAGCCTGTCCATTGAGCCATTCTCTGATGTCAAAACCTTTGAGATCCTGAATGACTTCATTACCGGATTCAAACTCCTCGTACTTTTTGCGTTTCTTAAACAGCTCCATTTCGTTCTCCTATCCTGAGTTTAGCACTTCTGGCCCTTGGATTTCTGCTTAGCTCCTCGTCATCGGGGACTATCACCTTGCGGTTGACAGCCCTGAAAGGCACATTGCTTCGGCCATACACGTCGGTTTCAGCTTCAGAACTATCAACATCACCCGTCTTCAGGAAATTCTTGACCATCCTGTCCTCTAGCGAGTGATAAGATATCACGACAAGTCGTCCTCCTGGACGCAGCACTGTTTCACAAGCTCCCAGCATCTCTCTGAGAGCATTCATCTCACCGTTGACCTCAATACGCAGAGCCTGGAATACCTGACCCATGTAACGGGCGGCATCCTTGCGTGGTGCAAACTTCGAAGCTATCTCTCTCAAACGGGTGGTAGTCGATACCGGCTCGACCTCCCTCTCCTTGACAAGCTCCTGAACAAGCCTCTGGGCATTATTCAGTTCACCATACATCCTGAATATCCTCATCAGTTCCTCAGGCCTGGACGTATTTACCAGGTCGGCAGCAGTCCTGCCACTATTCCTGTTCATACGCATGTCAAGTTCACCATCAAAGCGGAAAGAAAACCCCCTTTCAGCCTCATCAAAATGGTGGGATGATACGCCAAGGTCGGCAAGTATACCGTCTAAAGGCAAGGCCTTAAGATATTTGGTAAAGTAGTACAGAAAACGGAAGTTGTGTCTTACAAACTCAACACGCTCGTCATCAATCCTGTTGTTCCAAGCGTCCTCGTCCTGATCGAAAACGATCAGACGGCCCTTCGGGCCCAGACGCTCAAGTATAGCCCGGCTATGTCCTCCCCCTCCGAAAGTCAGGTCAGCATATACACCGTCAGGTCTGATGTCCAGCCCCTCGATGGATTGCTCCAGCAGAACGGGTATATGATAAACCTCTTCCTTCATAATGCAATATTTCACCTCCTCATTGATAGCTTATTATCATCACTTTTGCTTGTCATCTGACATCCCAAGCAGTTCCTCTGCAAGTGAAGCCAGTGCTGCAGGATTGTCGGCCAGTGCATTGTATGCCTCTGCCGACCACAACTCAATGTAACGATCTATGCCGACCAGCACAACACTACCTGTCGCACCGACCTGCTCCATCAACCTGCGTGGGACAAGAAACCGGCCATTGGCGTCGAGACTCAGTTCGGCAGAAGCCCTGAAAAATTCCCTCAAAAACTGCTTATGCTCCCTATTGTAGGGATTTAACTTACGATGCAGTCGCTGACGTTCCTCCTCCCAATATGCATATGGATAGAGCACAAGGCAATCTTCGAAAAGATCCTTACGCACCACAAAACGCAGTTCGCCCTCCCCTAGTGCCTTCTTAAAGGCAGCCGGCAGAACGATGCGCCCCTTGGCATCTGGCTTACATTCGAAATCACCTATAAATGTGCTCATTACACCTAAATACTATTAGCTTGTAAAGTTAAGTAATTTATCTCCCACAATCAACCACTTTTTCCCACAAAAAATAAAAATAGATATTTAAAAAATCAGTGGGAATTATTTTGTCGTATTTTTGTTAATATTGAAAGCCCTAAGCCGACGTCACTTAAAATCTGAAAGAAGTGAACAGAGATAAAATTGATCTGAGTGCACACAAAGAAGAACTGTTGATCGACGTTGAGCGGGTAATTGCAAGTAAAAATCCGGCCCTGCTCAAATATATTCCGGGTTTTGTTGTAGGCTTCTTCAAGAAACTAATCAACCAGGATGAGATCAACAAGGTAATCATCAATAACAAGGACCTTAAGGGAGTTGAATTTGGAGAAGCAGTACTGAAGGAATTCGGTGCAACATATTCAACCATAGGTCTTGACAATATTCCCACGGAAGGACGTTACATCTTTGCGGCCAACCATCCCCTTGGGGGGATGGATGGAATAGCATTCTTATGCGCTGTAGGACAGAGATTTCCAAGTATCAAATTTCCCGTCAACGACATTTTGCTCAACATTAAAAACCTGGACAATATTTTTCTGCCCATCAACAAGCACGGTGTACGTGGAGGAGTTCATTCCCGGTCAGCAGCGGATTTGCTCAATGATGCCTTTGCATCTGATGGTCAAGTGCTTTTCTTCCCGGCCGGTCTTGTTAGTCGCAAGCAGAAGGGTGGCATAATCAAGGATCTGGAGTGGAAGAAATATTTCATTAAGAAAGCCGTACAGTACAGGCGGGACATAGTTCCTGTACATATTGACGGCAGAAATACAGAGTTGTTTTACAACCTGGCCAGGTGGCGCAAGCGTTTAAAAATTAAGTCCAACTTCGAAATGTTGCTTCTGCCATCAGAAATGTTTAAACAAAAAGGACAGAATCTGACTTTAAGGTTTGGTCAACCCATCTCATGGCAGGAGTTTGCTAATGAGAAAGATGCGACGCACTCGGCCGAAAAAGTCAAGGAAATCGTATATGGGTTGCCCAAAAAGAGCTAATTTTGTCCTGAATATTAACCAAATAAATAGATGGAAGTAGTGAAGCCAGTAATACCCCCAGTTCCAGTCAAAGTGTTGGAGGCAGAACTTACACAGGATATTTTTGTAAGGAAGACCAACAAAGGCGACAACAGAATTTATGATTTCTCTCATGATGAGGCGCCTAACCTGATGCGTGAAGTGGGTCGTTTGCGTGAATTGACTTTTCGCGCTGCGGGAGGTGGTACAGGCAAGGAAATGGACATCGATGAGTTTGACATCTGCGAAGTTCCCTATCGTCAACTCATAGTCTGGAACCCTGTCGAAAAAGAAATTCTTGGAGGTTACCGTTATATCATGGGTAACGCGCTAAAAATAAAGGAAGGAGAGGAACCATATATTGCCACATCCGAGCTCTTCCATTTCTCTGATAAGTTTATCAAAGAATACCTCCCTTACACAATTGAACTTGGAAGATCCTTTGTTCAGCCACATTACCAAAGCAGTAAGATGGGTGCCAAGAGCCTCTATGCTCTTGACAATCTATGGGATGGGCTTGGATCTCTGATAGTTGACCACCCCGAGATGAAGTACTTCTTCGGTAAGGTTACTATGTACACCCAGTCCAATCAGGAAGCACGTGACCTGGTGCGCTCATTTATGAAGCTATACTTCAGGGACAAGGAAAACCTGGTTTACCCCAAGCATCCTGTTGAATCATCAATTCCTGATGAGGAGGTAATGAAGATCTTCAGCGGGACTTCATACACCGAGGATTACAAGATTCTCAGCAAAAGGGTAAGGGAACTTAACGAGAACATACCCCCGTTGATCAATGCCTACATGAATCTTTCTCCATCAATGAAGACCTTTGGTACTGCTATAAACGACGGCTTCGGTGATGTGGAGGAAACAGGTATCATCATTACAATTAAGGAATTGTATCAGGCCAAGATCAACCGACATATTGATAGCTACAATCCTAACGAAAAGCACGATTAACAATGGATCATTATGATCTCCTGATAATAGGCAGCGGCCCGGCCGGCTTTTCAGCCGCAGTCCGTGCAGTAGACTTTGGAATGAGTGTCTGCCTTATCGAAGGGGATCATCTGGGAGGTGCAGGGATTATGAATGGAGCCCTGACCTCCAAGACCATGTACGAACTTTCGCAGGATTATTCGATTGCAGCCAGGGTTGACCGCGGATACCGTGCAAGTGCCCTGTCAGTTGACTACAACCAGGTACTCAAGACTGTAATTACTGCAGGCAAGGAGAAGCAGTACCAGATGCTCAGCCAGATTGAGACCTTTGCCCATTCAGAAAAAAGTCTGGGCAAGATCAGACTGCTTAGAGGATATGCTTCTTTTGAAGACCCTCACACTCTTTATGTTGAGGCAAAGACCGGTGAGAAACTGAGGCTTAGCGGAAAGCATATACTAATAGCCACGGGATCCAGACCCCGTGAATATCCGGGTCTTGAAGTGGATGGTGAGCATATCATCGACTCCAATGGCATAGTATCCCTCAAGCGTTTTCCCGAAAGGATAATGATTATAGGATCGGGTATTATCGGTTGCGAGTTCTCCTTTATCTTCTCAAACTTCAAGCAGACTGAGGTACACCTTATAGACCGTGCCAACAGGGTGCTGCCCTATGAGGATGATGATGTTGGAGCATACGTTGCCAGAAATCTTGCCAACAATGGAGTAATCATACACCATACTGCCCAGTTGCGCGAGATTATCAGACATCCTGGAGGCTTTATGCAGGCCATTCTGGATTATGATGACGGTCACAGCAAGGTAGTAGAAATAGACGTAGCGCTGATAGCCATAGGACGGATCCCCAATATTGAGTCACTCAAACTTGAGAATGCAGGAATCAAAGCTACCGATAAGAACACATTGACTATCAATGATTGCTGTCAGGTACTGATTGACGGAATACCCTCACACATATATGCCGCAGGTGACGTCACAGGCCATTCACAGTTGTATAGTGTTGCCGAACTGCAAGGTCGGAAGGCTGTTGAGAATATGGCCGGAACGGAGACGAGTCCTCTTGACTACTCACACATGAGTACGCTGATGTTCTTCAAGCCCGAACTGGCTGCCGTGGGTGCCAATGAGAAGAAACTCCAGAAGGAAGGCATACCTTATATCTCGGCATATTACTCCAACAAGCTGGTCAACCGTAATATTGCAATGCGGAGTACCACCGGCTTTATCAAGATACTTGTGAGCAATGACAGTGAGCATAGGATTCTGGGCGTTAGGGCCTCTGGGCCTCAGGCTTCGGCCTATATAGTGTCTGTTGCCCACCTTATCAACCGTGGTGACTCCCTACGGGAAGTACTTCAGATATTCTACCCCCACCCCAGCGTTGCCGAAGGAATTCAGGAGTGCCTAAGAGCAATAGTGGGTCGCTCTATTTACAAACCCATTGCCTTCCCCGATGATATAATTATCAGGGAGTGGACACCTGAAGCAAAAAGCCTGTGACTCTCATCACAGGCTATAAAGCGTAATAAACTGTCCGACAGGCTGCTGTTAGCAGTAAGCCCTTTGATTTCTTCCCTCCATAAAGTTTACAAAGGCGTTATTGGCAACCTTGTTCCCTCCCGGAGTAGGATAATCACCGGTAAAATACCAGTCACCATTATCATTGGGGCATGCCTTGTGCAGGTTTTCAACAGTCTGGAACAAAATCTCAACTTCTGCATGTGTGCCCTCCGGAGTCAGCATTTGGGCAATCTTGCGTGATATTTCCTCATCGCTGAAGGGACGGTAGATATCCTTCACATAGTTGACTACCTCCTCCTTGGGCAGGTTTTGCTGCGCCTTGCACTTTTCGTACACCTCATCAATAATGTTTTGACGGCCGGTTTCCTTCAGCAGGCTAATTGCTGCTGTAAAGGCACAGAAATCACCCAGCTTGGCCATATCAATACCGTAACAGTCGGGATATCTGATCTGTGGGGCTGACGAAACCACTATTATCTTCTTGGGGTGTAGACGGTCCAATATCTTTAGGATACTCTTCTTGAGGGTGGTACCTCTTACTATCGAGTCGTCGATAATTACAAGAGTATCAACATTGTTGCGAACAATACCATAGGTCACATCATAGACGTGAGCCACCATATCATCACGTGACGTATCGGCGGTGATAAAGGTTCTCATCTTGACGTCCTTGACAGCAATTTTCTCTACCCTTGGCTCAAGACTAAGCACCTCCTCGAGCTTTTGCGGATCTGGGTTGGCACACAACTCCTGCACTTTCTCCATTCTCCACTTGACCAGGTAGCCTCTGATACCCTCCAGCATACCGTAGAAAGCAGTCTCGGCAGTATTAGGAATATATGAGAAAACAGTATCCTTTAGGTTATGGTCTATCTCCTCAAGCACCTTGGGTGCAAGCAGGCGACCCAGTTCCTTTCTTTCGAGATAGATAGTCCTGTCGCTGCCACGTGAGAAATAGATTCTTTCGAACGAACAAGAGCGGCGTTTTTGTGGTACGGCAACCATCTCTTCGGAGATAGATCCGTCCTTCTTAACGATAAGAGCATGTCCGGGCTTCAGTTCGCTAACCTCAGTATATCTAACATTAAGTGCGGTCTGTATAACGGGGCGCTCAGATGTCACAACGACGATTTCGTCGTTGTGGTAATAGAATGCAGGTCTGATACCGTGCGGGTCACGGGTCACGAAAGCATCGCCATGTCCCAGCATACCGCATATCACGTAACCACCGTCCCAACGTTTGCTGGAACGCTCAAGTATTTTTCGTATATCAAGATCCCTCTCAATCAGATAAGATATCTCGCGGTTTTTATATCCTTCATTCTTGTATTTGCGGAACACCAGTTCGTTTTCCTCATCCAGGAAGTGCCCCACGTTCTCAAGGATTGAAACCGTATCGGTATAGTCCTTGGGGTGCTGACCCAGTTCAACAAGAGCAATAAATATCTCGTCAGTATTGGTCAGGTTGAAGTTGCCTGCCAGCACAAGGTTACGCGAACGCCAGTTGTTTTCCCTCATCACGGGGTGCACGTGCTCTATCGAACCATTACCAAAGGTTCCGTACCTAAGGTGGCCCATGTAAAGCTCACCGGCAAATGGCAGGTTAGTCTTTGCCCATTCAGGATCTTCAAAGAGATCCGGACGGTGATCGCTTTCGTACTCAAAGTTCTTGTATATATTGGCAAAGACCTCCTGAATAGGGTTTTTCTGGTTGGATCGTTCCCTAAACAAGTACTTCATACCTGAGGGTTGGTCTAGCTTTAGTGAAACTACACCTGCTCCATCCTGACCACGGTTGTGCTGCTTCTCCATAAGCAGGTATAGCTTATCGAGTCCGTACCTCCAGGATCCGTACTTATCCTTATAGTATTGCAGGGGTTTTAGCAACCTTATTAAGACAATACCACATTCGTGTTTGATCTGATCACTCATACTGTCGTCTGATAACCTTTTGGAAATAGGAATAATCCGGCAAATGCCGTTGGTTTAGTGAGGGACAAATTTACTACAAAAATCAAAACCCGTCTCCTCACAGAGACGGGTTCTTATATTAAAACTCATTGAATGGGATTGACGGGTCCCGCACAATATAACTTGACGGAAAGCTTGCCTTTACTTTCCTCAACAAAGGCAGAGCTTCGTGCATGTGTCTGAAACCTCCGACCCTCACTCTCATGAAGGGGGCGCTGTATTCTACAAAGACCTTCTCATTGGGAAACTGGTTAAGGAACTTGGATCTTACATCCTGGGCCTCATGCTTGGAGTTAGTGCCCGTACCTGAATAGATCTGTACCCTATACCCTTCCACACCTCCCATGCGACTGTTGGAAACCACATAGTCGTTGATGCTTCTTTCTACATCAGGCGACTGCCTGATAGTGATTTGCCCTTCACCTGCCGAGCGGCTCTTAACCTTGTCGAATGGTGATGTCTGCGCAAAAGCAGCCATACCACCTAACAAGAATAGTAACAGAAAAGCTTTTCTCATGAATTTGATGTTTTTAAGCTTCCCTGCAAAGGTAGGCAATATTTCAGATATGACCCGACTATTTGTATAAAACTAGTCCCTGAGAGTCGTATTCAGGTACCGCAATCACAGGAAGGTCGGACATATTAAGGAGCTCATTGGCAAAGGGAAAGAACACCATAGTAAAAGGGTTACCTGTCTTTCTTACCGGCAGAGCTATCATAGTAACATCATGTGCCTTGGCAAAGTCAAGCAGTTGACGGGGCCCCTCGGTCCCGTCAATCATTGCAGTTTCGTACTCCATAAAATTCTTCCTGCGCAGGAAGCGATCTACCTGGTGAACGAAGGCCGACAATTGACCGGGTATCACCCATCTTTTCTTTTGCCCTACTCCAACAACCAGGATCTGGGCATTTATAGCTTTGGCAAAACCTGCGACATGAGGCACTATTCTACGGCTAACCCTTTCGTAGTCAATCGGAATCAAAATCTTTTGGCGAACGTCAAATGGAATCTCCTTACGAATAGCAATAACAGGACATGGTGCACTAGACACCAGGCGATAAGCGTTACTTCCGATCCAACGGTCTTCAAAACCTGAGACACCATGAGTACCACAAACTATTACTATTGAATCATCATAGTGAGCTTGATTAGTGATCTCCTTGACGACATTACCTTGTCTGAATTTATAGTCCACCTCTCCACTCTCAACCTTATAAATGCGCTTTGCACGGTTTACAAGGAATTCCATGTAAGACACATCATTATCCTCGATGGAGAACTGGGGGTTGTTTTTGGCAAACTCGGGAAAGTACTGCTTACCGGTTCTGACGTGCACCAGGCGCAGCTTAGTCTTCAGAGAGTTGGCAACATGTGCAGCAACGTCAACTGCAAAGACGGAGATGTCTGAGAAATCGACAGCGACCATTATTCTTTTCATGACGCAAGTGTTATTGTTGTTAAGGCATATACAGGAAAATCAGGTCTTAAACTAAGTTAAACCTTTCTATCCGAATCTTGTACGTCAATGCGATACAAAAGGTTGTAATTCTTTTTAAGACGTTTAATTTTATACTCTTGTTTGTTTAATGTAATTTTGCCCCGGAACCATCTAAAAGTGTAATGGAGGAAAAGAATCATCCCGATTTCGAGTCCATCAGACCCTACGAGGATCATGAGATCCAAACCGTCTTCAACCGCCTTAGGAATGAAGCATCCTTCGTAAGACTGATCGGATATCTGTACCCCGACACTAACCCCCAGGAGTTTCTAGACAGGCTTTCGCATATCACAACCATAAGACAGTTTCAGGAAGAAGTTATTTCGGCCTATGTACTCAAGGTGCTCGATCGAACCACCAATGGTGTAAGCGTTGAAGGTCTGGACAAATTAAACAGTGATAAAGCATATCTGTTTATATCCAATCACCGTGATATAGTGCTGGACCCAGCCATTCTAAACATTCTTTTGTACCAGAACGGCTCCAACACCACTGAAATTGCAATTGGCGACAACCTGTTGATTTATCCATGGATAACCGAACTGGTAAAGCTCAACCGTACCTTTATTGTGAAACGTAACCTCCCTGTCAAGCAGATGATGGAGAGTTCACGACTGCTTTCTCAATATATCAGGTACACACTGACAGTCAACGGGCACAGTATCTGGATTGCTCAGCGCGAAGGCCGTTCCAAGGACGGTAATGACCGCACTCAGGTAAGCCTGCTCAAGATGCTCAATATCAGCGGAGAACGCAGCGTAGTTGAAAACTTCAAGGAACTTAACATAGTACCTGTGTCAATCTCATACGAGTTTGACCCCTGCGATTATCTGAAGGCCAAGGAGTTTCAGCTTAAGAGGGACAACCCAGACTACCAGAAGACCAAGGAGGATGACCTGATGCATATGAGCACCGGCCTTCGTGGTCGTAAGGGTCGTGTGCATTTTGCCTTTGGTACCCCACTGCAGACAGAGCTCAACGTGATAGATGCCCTTACTGTCAAGAATGACCAGTTTTCGACACTGGCAGAACTGATAGACAGGCAGGTGCACCAGAACTATAAGTTATGGCCATCCAACTATATTGCATGGGATATCTACAACAGCAGCACTGAGTATGCATCGTGTTATACACCTGAAGAAAAGGCTCAGTTTCTTGAATATATCGAAGATCACATCAACCGTACCCCGGATATGGACAGGGATTTCATCTTTTCATCATTGATGGAGATGTATGCCAACCCTGTAGAAAACAAGCGCTCATACAATAACTAAAAAAGTACGCGGTCAATAAGTTACAAGAGCATTACCGCAATTACTAGAATAAAGCCGGCTTCGCAGCCGGCTTTTTGTTATTCCTTCACATCAAGCTTTATAAATAATTCATTAAGCTGTTTATCATCGATTGGTGACGGAGAGTCTATCATCATGTCACGCGCAGCATTGTTCTTTGGGAATGCGATCACGTCGCGTATTGAGTCAAGGCCTGCCATCAGAGAAGTCCAGCGGTCGAAGCCAAAGGCGATACCACCGTGCGGAGGAGCACCGAAGCGGAATGCATTCATAAGGAAGCCAAACTGATCCTGTGCTTGCTCATCGGTAAAGCCAAGAACCTCAAACATCCTTTGTTGCAGGGCCTTGTCGTGGATCCTTATCGAACCACCACCAAGTTCCACTCCATTGATCACGAGGTCGTATGCATTAGCACGAACCTTGCCGGGATTAGTATTGAGCAGTTCGATATCCTCCTTAACCGGTGAAGTAAAGGGGTGGTGCATCGCAAAGAACCTTTGGCTTTCTTCGTCCCACTCAAGCAGTGGAAAGTCGACAACCCACAGGGGAGCAAATACGTCCTTGTTGCGCAGACCAAGGCGGCCAGCCACTTCAAGGCGAAGATCACCAAGAGCACCGAGAGTTTGCTTCTTGTCACCTGCCATAATCAGGAGCAGATCACCCGGACGAGCTTGTAACGATTCAGCCCATCCTTTCAGTTGTGCTTCATCAAAGAATTTATCTACAGACGACTTAACCGTGCCATCAGCATTGTATTTCACATAGATAAGTCCCTTACCACCGATCTGCGGGCGTTTAACAAAGTCAGTAAGGTTGTCTAGTTCCTTACGGCTCATTTCAGCTTGCCCTTCGGCACAGAATCCGCCAACATATTCAGCCTCATCAAATACCTTGAAGCCTTTGCCTTTAGCGACTTCGGTAATCTCTTTGATCTTCATTCCAAAGCGGATATCAGGCTTGTCTGAACCGTATTGAGACATAGCATCAGCATAGCTTAAGCGAGGGAAGGGCTCATTGTATTCGATACCTCTGATCACTTTAAAGATATGCTTAGTCAGACCTTCAAAAGTATCCAGCACGTCATCACGCTCTACGAAGGCCATTTCGCAGTCCACCTGGGTAAACTCGGGCTGACGGTCAGCACGAAGGTCTTCATCCCTGAAACACTTTACAATCTGGAAGTAACGGTCATAACCGGCAACCATCAGCAGCTGTTTGAACATCTGTGGGGATTGTGGCAGAGCATAAAACTGACCGGGGTGAACACGAGAAGGCACAACGAAGTCACGTGCACCTTCAGGAGTTGACTTTATCAGAACCGGAGTTTCCACGTCGAGAAATCCACGCTCATTGAGATAGTTGCGTATCTCTATGCTCATACGGTGACGCAGTTCGAGGTTACGCTTGAGCGGCCCCCTGCGCAGGTCGAGGTAGCGGTACTTCATTCGGAGTTCGTCCCCACCATCGGTATCATCTTCGATAGTAAACGGAGGTAGAGCTGATTCATTCAGGACTACCAGCTTATCGAGGGCGATCTCTATATCACCCGTTGGGATTTTTGAGTTTTTGCTAGCCCTTTCAGTTACAGTTCCGGACACCTGCACCACGTATTCGCGGCCCAGTTGTCTTACCTGTTCACTAAGTACAGGTTGCGTATCGCTATTAACCACAATTTGAGTAATTCCATAACGGTCACGCAGATCCAGGAAGGTCATTCCCCCCAGGTCACGTACCCTTTGCACCCATCCGCTCAAAGTTACCTGTTTACCGGCATCCGAAATTCGGAGTTCGCCACATGTATGAGTTCTGTACATTTATGTTCGGTTTATTAGTACCAATTTAAATATCTTTGCGAAAATAGGAAGAAAAAAATTGATAGTAGATATAGGCCATCACATTTGTAAGATATAAAGATGTCGGAAAAGATAGGGTTTACGGATGAGTATTATATGCAGCAGGCATTGAAGGAGGCACGCGAGGCTTTTCGCAAGGACGAGGTGCCAGTCGGGGCCGTGATTGTATGTGAAGGTCGTATTATAGCACGTACCCACAATCTCACCGAGACCTTGAATGACGTAACCGCCCATGCCGAGATACTTGCAATCACCTCAGCCTCCGAGACCCTTGGCGGCAAATACCTGAATGGCTGCACCCTGTATGTAACTTTGGAGCCTTGTACCATGTGTGCCGGCGCCCTGAGCTGGGCACAGATAGGCCGGATAGTTTATGGTGCTTCGGATCCTCAGCGTGGCTTTAGCCGTCTTACCCCCTCCCCCCTCCATCCCCGCACCGAAGTCCTCGGCGGCATTCTAGCTGAAGAGTGCGGCTCTCTTGTCAAAGACTTCTTTAAAAGAAAGCGTTCTTAACGCTAAATATACCATCATCGTCTCAACCTATCTTTAATATACCTGTTGGTGCAACTTCATATAGTACTACAGAAAAAATTCCAAAAGAATTTTTCCACTTCCTATTAAAAATAGTTAAATTCCTGCTCGGAAATTAAGGAGTAAAAACCAATAAAAACAAAAGCGAGACAATCGCTTGTCCCGCTTTAAATGTTTTCACAACGGAATAATCCTTATTGTGAATTGCTTCAGATTGAGATACAATAATACAACTAAAGAAATAAATATCAAAACATTTTTTTACATTTCTGATATTATCTGAATTATCGCAAGCACTCATAAGCGACCCTATTATGAAAAGAATCTTAGGATTAGATTTAGGCACAACATCCATTGGTTGGGCATTAGTCAATGAAGCAGAAAACAATGAAGAACAGTCTACTATAATTAGGCTTGGTGTTCGAGTAAATCCACTTTCTGTAGATGAACGCAGTAACTTTGAAAAAGGCAAAAGCATAACAACGAATGCTGACAGAACCCTTAAACGGAGCATGAGACGCAATCTACAACGGTATAAATTGAGAAGAGCCCAATTAAGAAAGGTATTGATTGAAAATGGTTTTATTTCTGAGGATACATTACTATCTGAAAATGGTGAAAACACCACCTATGAATCATATCGCTTAAGAGCAAAGGCAGCCAAAGAAGAAATAACTCTCGAACAATTAGCCAGAGTTCTGCTGATGATTAATAAGAAACGGGGTTACAAGAGTAGTAGAAAGCTGAAAGGACAGGATGAGGGCCAAATCATTGATGGAATGACTATTGCCAAAAAACTATACGATGAGAACCTGACTCCTGGTGAATACTTACTATCCTTACACAAAGAAGGCAAAAAATACTCACCCGATTTCTATCGTTCCGACTTGCTAGATGAACTTGACAAAATTTGGAGCGAGCAAAGTAAATACTATCCTGAGATTCTCACAGAAGACTTCAGAAAACAGATAGAGGGTAAAGGGAAGCTAAATACTAGTAAGATTTTCCTTGCAAAATATCAAATATATACTGCCGACAACAAAGCTCCGGATAAGAAAGGACAAGCACTGGAATGGCGAGTAAAAGCTACAAAAGAAAAGCTACCCATCGAAGAGATGGCGTTTGTTATTGCAGATGTCAATGGTTCTATTTCAAATTCCAGTGGATATTTGGGTGAAATAAGTGACAGAAGTAAAGAGCTGTATTTCAAGAAACAAACCGTTGGACAGAATCTATATGAAAAACTCATAAGTGATAGAAACTTCAGTCTTCGAAACAAGACCTTTTACCGCCAGGATTATTTGGATGAGTTTGAAAAAATTTGGGAAACTCAGGCAAAATATCATAAAGAACTAACACCCAAGCTTAAGAAGGAGATTAGGGACATAATCATCTTCTACCAGCGTCGTCTAAAGAGCCAGAAAGGTTTGATAAATATTTGTGAGTTTGAAGGAAAGGAAATCGAATATATAGTTGATGGCAAAGCTAAAAAGAAACTCGTAGGGCCAAGAGTATGTCCAAAGTCATCACCATTATTTCAGGAATTCAAGATTTGGCAAATTCTTAATAATGTAAAGGTTATCAGCAAAAAGGATAATGCCGACCGATTTCTTTATCCCGAGGAAATGGATACACTTGCCCAAGAATTGGCCATAAGGGAATCCCTTAAAAGTGATGATGCCCTAAAGATACTCTTTAATAACTACAAAGATTTTAAGCTCAATTATGAAAAACTCGAGGGGAATCGCACTATATCGAGCTTATTTGATGCATACAAAAAGATTGTTGAGCTTAGTGGGCATGATATTTCAGGTTTCAACAAACAAAGAGCTCCTGAAGTAATAAATGCAATTAAGGAAGTTTTCACAGCGTTAGGGTTTAATACTGGAATACTTTGGTTTGACTCATTAGCAAAAGGGAAAGATCTAGAAAACCAACCGTTGTATATTTTATGGCATCTACTCTATTCATTTGAGGGAGATAATTCACGTACCGGAAATGAAGCGCTTATCAATAAGATAATGGCCTTAACATCATTCCCCAAGGAATTTGCAGCCATCATCAGCAGTATTTCCTTTCAACCAGATTATGGAAGTTTAAGTACCAAAGCCATATGTAAAATTATCCCCCACCTTAAAGACGGTATCGCTTTCGCAGGGAGAAAGGAAAGACCAGAAGAACCTAGTGCCTGTGAGTACGCAGGGTATCGCCATTCAAAACACTCCCTTACCAAAGAGGAGATAGAGAATAAAAAACTACTTGACCGACTTGAAATAATAAAGAAGAACAGTCTCAGGAATCCAGTTGTTGAGAAAATTCTAAATCAGATGGTAAATGTGGTAAATGCTGTGATTGAGAAATATGGAAGACCGGATGAGATCAGGTTGGAACTTGCTAGAGAGCTAAAAAACAGCGCTGAAGAAAGGAAATCACTTACAGATACAATCAATAAAAACACTATTGAGAACGAGCAAATCCGGAAGATTTTAAGGACTGAGTTTGGCTTGCAGTATATAAGTAGAAACGATATTATCAGGTATAAGCTCTACAAAGAGTTGGAGTACAGGGGCTATAAAACACTTTATACAAACACCTATATTCCAAAAGAGAAATTATTCAGTGAAGAGTTTGACATAGAACACATTATTCCAAGATCAAGACTATTTGATGATTCTTTCTCTAACAAAACGTTAGAAACCAGAGAGGCTAACATTGAAAAAGGGAATGACACAGCATATGATTATGTATTGAGAAAATATGGACAAGAAGGGCTAGACAGTTTTTTGGCTTGCATTAAAGATCTGGAAGAAAAGAGAATAATCACTGGTTCAAAGTATAAAAAACTAAAGACTAGCATTAATGAAATACCGGATGACTTTATTGATCGGGATCTTCGCGACACTCAATATATCGCAAGGAAAGCAAAAGAAATCCTGGAAACAATTTCAAAACATGTAGTAACAACAACCGGTTCAATTACAGCAAGGTTGCGTGAAGACTGGCAACTTGTAGATGTAATGAAAGACTTGAACTGGGATAAGTATAAGGCTCTTGGATTGACAGAAGAAATCGAAGGGAAAAACGGGCAAAGGGTCCGAGTAGTTAAGGACTGGACAAAAAGGAATGACCATCGGCATCATGCTGTGGATGCTCTAGTTATTGCATTCACAAAAAGATGCTATATTCAATACCTAAATAACTTAAATGCAAGAAGTGATAAAGGAAGTGAAATCTTTGCCATAGAAGCTAAGGAGCTGGAAAGAGATAATAAAGGAAAGCTAAGGTTTAAAGCGCCAATTGAGATAAAGGCATTCAGAACCATAGCCAAGGAACATCTTGAAAATGTTTTAGTCTCAATTAAAGCAAAAAACAAAGTAGTAACAAGGAACATAAACATCACGAAGAAAAAGAATGGCCTAAACAAAAAGATTCAATTAACTCCCAGAGGACAACTACATAATGAGACTATATATGGGAGTGCCCTGAGATATGTTTCAAAAGAGGAGAAAGTAGGAGCTGCTTTTAACGAGGAGCTAATAAACAAGGTAGCTAATAAGAAATACAGAGAAGCATTATTAAACAGGCTCCATACGAATGGTGGCGATCCCAAGAAGGCTTTCACAGGGAAAAACAGTCTGGCAAAACAACCTATTTATCTTGACAAACAGAGAGGAATTGTTGTACCTGATAAGGTCAAGATTGTAAATAAAGAGCTGATTTACACTATAAGGAAGGAGGTTGCACCCGACCTTAATGTTGAAAAAGTACTAGATAAAAAAGTGAGACTTTGTCTAGAAGCCAGACTTAAGGAGTACAACAATGACCCTAAAAAGGCATTTTCAAATATAGACGAATATCCTATTTGGCTCAATAAAGAAAAAGGTATAAAGATTAGACGTGTTACAATTACAGGTGTTGCAAATGCGCAGGCATTACACGACAAAAACGACAAAGATGGTAAACCTGTACTTGACGAATATGGGAACCCAATCCCTGTTGACTTTGTCAACACCGGAAACAATCATCATGTTGCAATTTATCGTGATTCAAAAGGAATTCTACAGGAAAGAGTTGTGTCGTTTCTTGAAGCAACCACAAGAGCTGTATTGGGATTAACTATTATTGACAAGGAGTATAATAGTGAGTTGGGATGGGAGTTCTTATTCAGTATGAAGCAAAATGAATATTTTGTCTTTCCTGACAAAGATTTTAAGCCCAATGAAATAGATTTGATGAAATCAGAAAATTACTCAGATGTAAGCCCTCATTTGTTTAGAGTTCAAAAACTCTCCTCAAAAGATTACTGGTTTAGACATCATCTGGATACTACAGTTGATGTACATAATGCTCTGAAAGGAATTGCATGGCTAAGGATTGGACCAAGTGGATTAGAAGGAGCAGTTAAAGTACGGATTAACCACATTGGTGAAATTGTCTTTGTGGGAGAAGAATAAAGTACTGTTACTTGGAATGAAATCCATACCTATTGTTGACTTGTTCGCATAGGTATGGATTTGTTTGTTAATAGTATTAAACTTCTTTGTAGTATAGAAATGAGGCACTAGCGCAACATTCTCACCATCAGAGCCGTACACAACCAAAACCTCTTACCTGAATTTATGATTAAAAAGACTCTTTATTTTGGAAATCCGGTATACCTAAGTACACGTGACGAGCAACTCGAGATAAACTTCCCAGAATCCAACAACTTAAAAGGAAAAACCGGAAAGAACACAATTCCGATAGAGGACATTGGAGTAGTAATAACTGACCATCAGCAAATCACTATTACACATTCATTGATGGAGAAACTACTGGCTAATAACTGTGCCTTTATCACTTGTGACAGCAAACACCATCCAACTGGACTGCTACTTCCTTTAGATGGACATACAGTTCAAACAGAGAAGTTCAGGGCTCAAATTTCTGCATCACTCCCACTTAAGAAGCAACTTTGGCAACAGACAGTTAAAGCAAAAATACAAAATCAGGCCGAGTTACTTAGGCTCAAAACTAATTCGAATATAGACAATATGCTCTTCTGGGCAGATAGTGTTACCTCAGGAGACAGCCAAAACCATGAAGCAAGGGCAGCTGCATATTACTGGGCTAATCTATTCCCAGCTGGAAGCTTCAAAAGAGGACGAGAAGAAGACCCACCCAATAACTTGTTTAACTATGGATATGCTGTTCTGAGAGCTATTGTAGCACGTTCACTTGTAGGGTCTGGTCTATTACCCACATTAGGCATACATCATCATAACAGATACAACGCATACTGTCTTGCAGACGACATTATGGAACCATATAGACCCTTTGTAGACAAACTAGTACTAGACATAATAGATAGTGGTATAAAGTACTCAGAATTATCTAAAGAAGTCAAATGGCATTTACTCAGTGTTCCCCAATTGGATGTCGTTATTAATAATAAAAGGAGTCCATTGATGGTTGCAGTTTCACAGACCACTGCATCACTTTCAAGTTGTTTTGAGAAACAGACGAGAAAGATTGTTTATCCTAAATTCCCAGAAAATGGAACGTTTAAGTGAATATCGAGTTATGTGGGTAATGGTGCTATTTGATTTGCCAACTGAGACAAAGAAAGACAGAAAGATCTACTCCGACTTCAGGAAGAAGATGCTTAAGGACGGCTTCGTTATGTTTCAATTCTCAATATATATAAGGCATTGTCCAAGTAAGGAAAATGCAGAAGTTCATATAAAGCGTGTCAAAAAGAATTTGCCTCCAAAAGGGAATATTGGAATAATTAGAGTAACAGACAAGCAATTTGGCGACATGGAGGTATACTATGGTAAAGAACCTAAAGATAAAGCAACGCCATATATGCAACTTGAGCTCTTTTAGACTAATCCTAAAATAAAAAAAGCTCCATGCGGAGCTTTTCTTTTTCAAAAAGGTTCCCAAATTTCCCTTCTGATTCTTGATTTACCAACCTAATAATCAGAACATTAATTCGGGGTCTGGTGTCACCAATACCTCAAAGATACAATCTGAAAGCAATTCACAACTTTCCGGTTCTTATTGTCAATAGTGTCAGGGGTGTCACCAATACCTCAAAGATACAATCTGAAAGCAATTCACAACCTTCCCGATATAGTGGTCTTTTGC
>Ga0209510_1000584_pt1 | contig 48500 bp, 38 predicted proteins | sample BiotimSIPDNA_FD_185749 | JGI IMG/M metagenome (GOLD analysis project Ga0209510, IMG submission 185749) | Anaerobic biogas reactor microbial communites from Washington, USA - Biogas_R1 time_0 SIP DNA (SPAdes) (version 2) | ecosystem: Engineered > Bioreactor > Anaerobic > Unclassified | place...
ACCTATCCACAGGTTACCCTTTCTGTCCTCGACTATACTCCTTACATCATTTACAGTCGGAGCTGTAGGTGTAAGTCCCTGGCGCCAAACATCAAAATCCCTTGTCTTCTCATTATACCTATGTAATCCTCCCGCATCAGTTCCAACCCACATCTGACCCTTGCTGTCCCTGAACAATGCTTGTACACTGCCTCTGCCAAGTGCTCTTCGGTCTCCATCCCTAAAATCAATTCTCAGTTTCTTGGCTTCACTAATCGAAAAAATATCAATTCCTCCATCATTATTTCCAAGCCAGAGGTTTCCGTTTCTGTCATAGCTTAGTGCAGTTATATTGGGTCGTGTAGTATGCCATAAATAATCTCCGGAGGCTCGTATAGTATAAAACCCTCTGTTCCAGTATGACACATTTACACCACCTCCATTATGGTAAGTAAAGACATTCTTCAAATTATCGACATAAACACCCAACAAACCTCCGGAAAGACTACCCGGCTCGCTTAGCTTATTGGAGTATGATAAGAAGCTTTCCATTCCTGGCAGGCGCACCTTAATTCCATTATTTTCGCATGCCCACAAACGTCCTGCCTTGTCAGTAAACAAATAAAAGAAAAAGCGCTCGTCGCCTGTCTCAAAATACCTCCTGACCAACTTGCTATTCAACTGAATCCGGGCAAGACCTGAACTTTCCAGAGCAACCCAAACGCTTCCATCCGACTCCGCAATTGACAGTACTGAGTACTCAGTTTTGCTTCCAAATAATTCGCTCTGAAACCACTTATAATCCAGAGGAAAATTAATATCAGGCAAATGAATAATGCCCTTTCCATATTGGTGGCCAATCCACCACTGTCCGTTACTGTCAACAAGTATAACGGATATCAAGCCGAGAGGGGAACTGTATAATAACCTAAAGGACTCAGTATCGTCGTCATACCGATAAATAGAATTGTCACATACGGCCACGAGACTTCCGTCAGGAGTAGTATAAAGATATTCAAGAAAGGGACCAGGTAAGCCACGAAGATTCTTATCGCTGACTACAACTTCAAAACGATCTAACAACCAGTTAAATCTGGCAAGACCATGAGTCGTAGATGCCCAAACCCTGTTATTGCCATCAACGACCATATGTTCCACAATATTCCCTATAACACCCCCTGCAGGGTTGTTTTGACTAAGGGAACGATAGGTTCTTACTTCATACCCATCATAACGATTAACCCCGTCACGCGTACCTATCCACATATAGCCATAATGGTCCTGAGTTACAGACGTAACATACTGGCTAGTCAGATCTCTTCCGCCAGGCAGTCTATTGAAACTTAACTCTGGAACCTGTGCAACTGTATTGATCCAAAAACACAACGCAACCAGCACAAGGCCGAATCTTACCCGTCTCACACGTGCACTTCTTTATTGAATATTAAGCAACCTAACATTTATACATAACTGTAAGGAAAAAGGTTCCTCTCTTTCCGGCCAAACAGTAATTAAAGTAAACCAAAGTGGGATACAGCTGCTAAACTATAACTTTCAAACGAAAGATTCAACAATGAAAAAGCCGAAAGGCAACACCCTTTCGGCCTGAAATTCCGCACCAAAGTCGTCTTAGAATTCTGCATTCCTTGGTGTTCGCGGGAACGGAATTACGTCACGTATATTTGTCATACCTGTAACAAATAGCATAAGACGTTCAAATCCGAGTCCAAAACCGCTGTGAGGTACCGAACCGAATCTTCTTGTGTCAAGATACCACCACATCTCCTCAACCGGGATATGCATCTCATTCATACGACCAACAAGTTTGTCGTAATCTTCCTCACGCTGTGACCCACCGATAATCTCACCAATTTGAGGGAATAGTACGTCCATTGCCCTTACTGTCCTTCCGTCAGCATTGAGCTTCATGTAAAAGGCCTTGATTTCCTTGGGGTAGTCAGTAAGTATTACAGGACGCTTGAAATGCTTTTCAACAAGGTAGCGCTCATGTTCGCTTTGAAGGTCTGATCCGAAACCTTCGACAGGATATTTAAACTGGCCCTTTTTGTTTGGCTTGCTTTCTTTTAGAATATCTATAGCCTCGCTGTATGTGATCCTTACAAAATCATTTGCAAGTACGAAGCGTAGCTTTTCTATCAATTCCATACTACGGTCATCGGCCTTCTTGTCCTTTTCTTCATCCTGCAGTCGTTTGCTAAGGAATTGCAGGTCATCCATGCAGTTTTCCAATGCATAATTGATGAGGTATTTGAGAAACTCCTCAGCCAGATCCATGTTATCATTAAGGTCATAGAATGCCATTTCAGGCTCTATCATCCAGAATTCTGCAAGGTGACGTGTGGTATTTGAGTTTTCAGCCCTGAAAGTAGGACCAAAAGTATAAATCTCTCCCATACCCATCGCGGCAAGCTCACCTTCAAGCTGACCGGACACGGTCAGGTTGGTTGCTTTGCCGAAAAAGTCCTGATCGAAATCTATCTTGCCTTCCTCGGTTCTTGGAATGTTATCAAGGTCAAGTGTTGTAACCTGAAACATCTCACCAGCTCCTTCAGCATCTGATGCTGTAATAATTGGGGTGTGGATATTTACAAAACCCTTGGAGGTAAAAAACTGATGTACGGCAAATATCATTGCATGACGCACTCTCGTGATAGCTCCAAAAGTGTTGGTACGAAATCTAAGGTGGGCGTTCTCCCTCAAAAACTCAAGTGAGTGCTTCTTGGGTTGAAGCGGAAAAGTATCTGCATCGCAGTCTCCCAATACCTCTATCTGATCAGCTACCAGTTCAACAGCCTGTCCACTTCCCTGAGATGCAATAAGTTTACCGCTTATTGCAAGTGCAGCTCCGGTTGTTACACGACGCAACAAAGAGTCACCAAACATCTCAACATCAGCAACTATTTGAAGATTATGGATAGTTGATCCATCATTGAGAGCTATAAAGTTTACATTCTTTGAGCCTCTGCGGGTTCTTACCCAGCCTTTTACGAGGTACTCCTCTCCTACCTTACCATCCTTCAGAATAATACTAATCTTAGTGCGTCGCATACTGATAATTTATAAATATGAAACCTATGGAGCCAACAAATAGCTCCGAAAACGGAGGATAAAAATAAGGAATTGTTTATAATTTGAAGACCAGCAGACTGGAAAAAATGGAAACATACCGTCACAGAGCCAAACTCTGTTGCTACACTATTAGCCTGTTTGTGTTGAAATGGGACTTATGCATAGCTTTAGGACTTTCATAGGCAGATAAAAAAGACGCCCCTTGCGGGGCGTCTTATCAGTCTTCCAGTTCTATCATTATATGACCCTTGGGAATCCGCTCTCCTTCAGTGACGCTAATCTTCTTAATCTTACCGTCAAAGGGCATCGTTACTTTGTTAAGCATCTTCATTGCCTCAAGAGTGAGCAGTTCCTGCCCTTCTTTTACAGTATCACCCTCCTTGACGCTGATGGATATTATGGTTCCCGGGATATGTGATTCAACCTCAAATGGATTGGGTTGAATATAGACCTTTCTGTTAAGGTACTTCTTGGTCAGAGTCGTCTTATACTTACGCGCAGTGACCGCAAACTCTACGAGTTCCTTTTTCTCTTCCATGTTGCGATGGTTTAAAATGGTGGTATACCATGTTTCTTAGTCGGACGAGGATCAACCTTGTTTGTAGAAACTTCAATTGCATGCAGCAGCAATGCACGAGTTTCCGAAGGTTCTATCACTGAGTCGATATAGCCCTTGGCTGCAGCCACATAAGGATTAGCGAAGCGCTCGATATACTCCTGAACCTTGAGCTGACGCATCTTATCAGGATCTTCGGCCTCTTCAATTTCCTTCTTGAAGATTATGTTAGCAGCACCTTCCGGACCCATAACTGCAATTTCTGCAGTTGGCCATGCAAACATAAAGTCGGCACCCAGGTGACGGCTGTTCATTGCTATGTAGCCACCTCCATATGCCTTACGCAGGATAACTGTAACCTTGGGCACTGAAGCTTCTGAATAGGCGTATAATACCTTGGCACCGTGACGGATTACACCTGCGTGTTCCTGATCCACACCAGGCAGATAACCAGGCATGTCCTCAAGAGTAATAATAGGAATGTTGAAGGCGTCACAGAAACGAATGAAACGGGCTGCCTTATCTGAGCTGTCGCAATCAAGCACCCCTGCAAGAACAAGAGGTTGGTTGGCTACAAAACCAACTGTCTGACCGTTCATGCGGCCAAAGCCGATAACGATGTTGGGAGCAAACAGTTCCTGGATTTCAAAGAAATCAGAGTCATCGACAATAGCTCTGACAATATCCCTGACATCGTAGGGTTGCTTAGGATCAGAAGGAATAATATCCTCTATTTTACCTTTGAACTTAGGCTCTTTAGGAGGAAATACCTTAGCCTTGGTGCTGTTGTTCCATGGAATAAATGAGATAAGCTTTTTAAGCTTATCAAAGCATTCAAGCTCACTCTTGGCAAAGAAATGTGCATTTCCGGTAATTTCAGCATGCACCCTTGCACCACCAAGCTCTTCCATAGAGATCTCTTCACCGAGTACGGTCTTGATAACATTCGGACCTGTGATAAACATCTTGGAAATGTTGTCAACCACAAATACGAAGTCTGTCAAAGCAGGAGAATAAACAGCTCCACCGGCACAAGGACCGAGAATTACCGAAATCTGGGGTATTACACCTGATGCCAATGTATTTCGATAGAATATTTCTCCATATCCTGCCAGAGAGTTAACCCCCTCCTGAATACGAGCACCTCCTGAATCGTTGATACCAATCAGAGGCATCCTCATCTTTAGGGCATGGTCCATAATCTTGGTGATCTTGCGTGCGTGCATCAATCCCAGAGAACCACCGGCTACGGTAAAGTCCTGTGCATAAATACATACCGGAGCACCATAAATAGTACCGGTACCAATTATTACACCGTCACCGTGCAACTCCTTCTTATCCATACCGAAGTCACGACCTTCATGCTCAACAAAAAGATCATATTCAGTAAATGAGTCTGCGTCGAGAATGGTTTGGATGCGTTCACGGGCAGTCATTTTACCCATAGCCTGTTGCTTTTCAATGGCTTTTTCACCGCCTCCCGACTGAACCTTTTCTCTCCTTTTACGGAGTTCAAGGATGTGTTTTTTTAATGACATACTTAATTAGTTTTGGTTAATTAATTGTTTGTCAGAAAGTTACATCAGCTTTTCCCAAAGCAAATGCGTTACATAATTACAAATTTTAGATTCAATCACCCGCATTTTTAACTTTTAATTTTCTCCCTCTGCGGCTAATTTCAACCATATCAAATAGATAGATAACCGCGAACTGGCAAGTTCCGGCATTTTTATAAAACAAGCAAGTAGGAAGACTATTTGGGAGCCTTATAATAAAGGAAGGCTGTAATGCCGGCAAATACGATATTGGGCAGCCACACTGCAAGCAAAGGACTCATATTGCCATTAATTGCAAAGGTCGTGGATATAGTAAGAAACAATATATATGCAAAGCTAAGAGCTATCCCGACACCGATATGCAAGCCCATTCCTCCCCTCACCTTACGTGATGCAAGAGAGAGACCCATAATTGACAGGATAAAGGCCGAAAAGGCTGATGCCGTTCTCCGGTATTTCTCAATCACAAACTCCTCAACATTACCAACCCCTCTGGCAAGTTGCTCATCGATGTACACAGAAAGTTCCCTGTTATTCATTGTTTCATAAAACTTCCTTTCTTCCTTCAGGTCGATGGGCCTCATGTTGAGCACAGTATCCAGACGATCGCCTTCGGTGATAATTTGTTTACCTCCATCCAGAAACTCACGCTTAACATATCTCTGCAGAATCCATCCTGAGCTCAGGGTGTCATATACAGCTGACAGTGCCGTCAGTTTTGTCTTGAGTTCTTTACCGTCAAAAACCTCAAGGCTGAAATCATCACCAACTTCCCTCAGTGAGGAATAGCGGCGTACATATACAAAGACACCCGGTTCAATCTGCATATGAATATTGGTTCTTCCGGTCTCCTTGCGCTTCTTTATATATGTTGCCTCAAAATCCAGCCTGGTCTTGTTGGCAGGGGGAATAACATAAGCACCAAGCACGAAGGAAAAGGTACTGATTATTGCAGCTCCTATGATATAAGGTACTACCAGACGTCTGAAGCTGACGCCGCTTGACAAAATGGCTATTATCTCAGTCTGATACGCCATCTTGGAGGTAAAGAATATTACAGCTATAAAAACGAACAGCGGAGTAAAGAGATTGGCGAAATACGGGATGAAATTGGCATAGTAATCAAGGACGATTGCCTGAAGGGGAGCATCACTCTCAAGAAAGTCATCTATCTTCTCGGCCAGGTCAAAGACCACCGATATGCTTATTATCAGCAGTATGGCAAAGAAGAAGGTTCCAAGAAACTTCTTTAATATGTATATGTCAAGTTTCTTCAATCAACTTAAGTTTTACAGGTTATAACCTTTACAAAAATAGATATATCCGCGATAACTATAAGCGCTGGCCCAGTTGTTTGATTATTTTATCCTTCCACTCAACAAAAGTACCTGCCAATATCTGCTGTCTTGCTTCTCCGACCAACCACAAGTAGAATGCCAAATTATGCTGAGATGCAATCTGCGGACCCAACATCTCTCCGGCTACGAATAAATGCCTCAGGTATGCCTTACTGTACATAAGGTCGTAAGCACTATGTCCTTCAGGATCTATCGGACTAAAATCCTTCTTCCACTTTTCATTCTTAATATTTATAATACCCTGAGAAGTGAAAAGCATGCCATTGCGACCATTGCGGGTCGGCATCACACAATCAAACATATCTACTCCTAGTGCAATCGCTTCCAGTATATTGATGGGAGTTCCCACTCCCATCAGGTACCTTGGTTTATCCTTTGGAAGAATGTTATTGACAAGCTCAATCATCTCATACATTACATCCTCTGGTTCCCCAACCGCCAGTCCACCAATGGCATTTCCCTCACGTTCAAAGGATGCAATATACTCGGCTGACTGGGTACGCAGATCTCTGTAACCACTGCCCTGCACAATTGGGAAGAGTGTCTGACTATAACCATAAAGCGGTTCGGTAGAGTCAAAGCGATCTACACACCTCTTGAGCCATCTGTGAGTAAGCTCCATGGAAGTCTTAGCATACTTATAGTCAGAATCACCCGGAGGACATTCATCAAAGGCCATCATGATATCAGCACCGATTACACGTTCAATATCCATTACTCCTTCTGGTGAAAAAAAATGCCTTGAGCCATCAATGTGAGACTGAAACTCAGCGCCCTCTTCTCTTAGCTTGCGCCTGTGACTCAGGGAAAAAACCTGAAAGCCACCACTATCTGTCAATATAGGTCTGTCCCATGCATTGAAACGGTGAAGACCGCCGGCTGCCTTGAGCACATCAAGACCAGGCCTTAAATATAGGTGATAAGTATTGCCAAGAATTATCTGAGCTTTTACCTCGTCTTTAAGATCCCTGACATGTATGCCCTTTACCGAACCGACTGTTCCCACCGGCATAAAAATGGGTGTCTCAATCTGCCCATGATCGGTCGTAATTAGGCCAACACGGGCACTGGATGAAGCATCAGTCTTCTGAAGTACGAAATCCATCAGGATGTATAGTTAAAAAACAGAGTGGCAAAGATAGTACTTGAAACTGAATAATAAGTTAACTGCTAATTTGAGGGTCTTATAATACTTGCAGGCAAATGAAAAAAGTTGCATTTTTGGCCAAAACATTACCATATGCATTTCCCGCTTCCTACGCTGACAGAAGCTATCTTGCTCGTACTTGTAGCCGTAAGTTTCCTCCTTCAGTTGTGGTTTCTCTTGAGAAGAGTAAGACCTCTGGCATTTTACAAGAACAAATACAGTAATGCGGAATTTAATAAGCCTGTTTCTATAATTATCTGCGCTAAAAATGAGGCAGAAAACCTAGAAAGGTTTCTGCCGGAACTGTTGGAACAAAACTATCCTGAGTATGAAGTGGTAGTTGTCAACGACACTTCAGAAGACGATTCTGACATGGTTCTTGCCAGACTTAAGGCTAAATATCCTCACCTGTATTACACAACTATTCCAAAGGACAGGATATTCAGACACGGGAAAAAACTCGCTCTTACAATTGGAGTTAAGGCCGCCAAATACGATTACCTGCTTCTTACAGATGCAGATTGTATGCCTGCCGGAAAAAACTGGCTTCGCAGGATGGTAGCCCCCTTTGCAGGACAGAAAACGGAAATAGTTCTCGGATTCGGAGGATACAACAAGGAGAAGGGTTTCTGCAACTTACTCGTACGCTATGACACTTTTTTTACAGCTATTCAATATCTGGGATTTGCGCTAAGTTCGAAACCATATATGGGTGTTGGTCGCAACCTGGCCTATACAAAGCAGTTGTTTGTTGGTAACAATGGGGTGAAAAGTCATTCCCATATACTATCGGGTGATGACGATCTTTTCGTTCAACAGGTGATTAGAAAAGACAATTTCGCACTGTCTCTGGATCAGGAAGCACATACCATATCGATTCCCCCTAAAACACTGAGGGACTGGAGAAATCAGAAGGGACGACACCTGAGCACCTCAGGCTATTACAGGGCCGGAGTGAAGACCGAACTGGCAATCGAACCAATAAGCAGACAACTTTTTTTATCATCTTCGATTATTTTAGTATTTTTTAATACATTTGCCATAGCAGCCGCCGGTCTGTGGTTTTTAAGGTTGGTTCTACAGTTGGTATTGTGGGCCAGGACAGCTAAAGTGCTAAATCAGGGAAAACTTTTCTGGTCAGTTTTGTTTTTTGATATCATACACCCCTGGTTGCTACTGTGGGCTAAGATCGGTACATTTAACAGAAGAAAGAGTACACAATGGAAGTGAATCCAAATCTATCGGAGAAAGCAAAATATGATCTGGAGCTTGTGGCCAGAGCCAATAACGGTGATCAGAAGGCGTATGCCGAACTGATGACCCGATATAAGGATGCCATTTACTTTATGCTCCTCAAGATGATAAACAACAAAACTGATGCTGAAGATCTGACTATCGAGGCCTTTGGTAAAGCATTCAAGAATCTTTCCCAGTATTCTCCCCACTATGCTTTCAGCACCTGGCTTTTTAAGATAGCTTCCAACAACTGTATCGACTACCTTAGGAAGAAGCGCTCGAATGTTATCTCAATAGACCGTAACTTCGTTGATGAGAAGGATACTGAACCACAAGTTCAGCTTAGGGACGAAACTCCGGATCCTGAAGAAAACCTGATCAAATCGCAAAAAGCAGTTCTGATGCGCACCATCGTTCAAAAGCTAAAGCCGCGATACAGAACTCTAATCGAACTTCGATACTTCAAAGAGTATTCGTATGAGGAGATTTCTGAAGAACTGGGCTTACCTCTTGGTACCGTCAAGGCGCAACTGTTTAGGGCAAGGGAACTCCTGTACAACACACTTAAAAACTCTGAAGTCAAGCACTAAAACGCTGCCTCCAAGTGGACATTTTGCATTAAGACATTTTCAACAGATAGCCAGAAGTTGTTTGTGCTCTGATTTATTCATAAAGGTATCTTCTCAAATGTGGCTGATATTGCTTACATCAGTTAAATACAGTGGATATTCCACCTACGCTGAATAACAGATCCCCCTTCCTGTGAAATAATCCGCACCGTATTTGTATCTTTGACCCAGTAACGCCGCTATCACAGAGCATGGATATAATACTCAAATATTTCAGAGGGCTGGAGCCTAAGCAGAAGGAAAGGATTGAACGTCTTAAGGATCTTTATCTGGAATGGAATAGCAAAATCAATGTTATTTCCCGTAAAGACATGGACAACTTTTACGAAAGGCATGTCCTCCATTCAATGGCCATCAACCACTTTATTACATTTGCTCCAGGATCCAGAATCATTGATGTAGGAACAGGAGGTGGCTTCCCCGGAATACCATTGGCTATTATGTTACCTGAGGTTGAGTTTACCCTACTCGATAGTATTGCCAAAAAGATAAAGGTTGTTGAAGCCGTAGCTGAAGCTCTTGAACTGAAAAATGTAAAGACCATCAATATGAGGTCGGAGCAACACAAGGAACAGTACGACTTTATAGTAAGTCGAGCAGTCGCAGCCATGCCTGTCTTCATAAACCAGACCCGCCATCTGGTTACCAGGCAACAACGAAACTCAATCAGTAACGGAGCAATTTGCCTAAAAGGTGGGAATCTGGAGGAAGAAATGAAAAGTTTCAGAAATATTGCAACAGAGGTTAAACTGTCAGAGTACTATAGTGAAGATTTCTTCCACACCAAATGTCTGATACATATCCCCCTCTGATAGTGTACGAAACAGCCTTAACCCTTTAAGGCCATTAGGTTTCAGACAGAGCATTACCTGACCAAAATACATCCTTAGATGCTTTAGCGCAGTATATTAAATAAAAGAATAAAAGATGTAAGATTCATTTGGATTGAAATAAAAAACAGCTATTTTTGCAGTCCAAATTCGAAAGATAGTTGTTAACAAAATAAGCATCATTGAAGCCTTCCTTAAAAAATAAGGGTTGCCTCAATAGCCTAAAATAAAAACCAATAGAGATGAAACGTACATTCCAACCATCAAACCGGAAAAGAATTAACAAGCATGGCTTCCGTAGTCGCATGGCAACAGCTAACGGACGTAGGGTATTGTCATCCAGGCGCGCTAAAGGAAGGAAAAGGCTAACTGTTTCCTGCGAAAAGAAGGGTAAGGCTTAATAATTAAGCTCTTATATAGGATATTAAAGGGAGTTGACCCGCCTGTGTGGGTCAGCTCCCTTTTTTGTAGCTTCATGTAAAGCGCATTTGAAGTTTTTATACTACTTTTGAATCATATCAGTAATATCAATCCAAATGCTGGACTGGAAAAAGATTTATAAAAATTACCTGGTAAAAAACATAGGCATCTTAATAGCAGCAGCTCTGGTGCTTATAATAATAGTATTTTTCTTTATCAGGATCTATACACGACATGGTGAAGCCAAGGCCATACCTGATTTCAGGGGCTTAACAGAATCTCAGCTTCAACACCTCATCAAGGAAAACAAACTGCGTTACACAGTAATAGACAGTGTATACATTGATGATCAACCAAGAGGTGTCGTAATCGACCAGACTCCAAAAGCCGGTGAATTGGTAAAGAAGAACAGACGTATTTTCTTTACCATCAATTCATGGAGTGCTGAGCAGATAGTAGTTCCCAACCTCATAGACAACAGTCTAAGGAGCGCTCAGGCCTACCTCGAATCACTGGGCTTCAGGCTGGGTAAGCTTATATATATTCCCTCCGAATACAAGAACATGGTGCTGGGACAGCACTACAATGGAAAACCGATTGATCCGGGGACCCAACTTCCCAGAGGCTCAGTAATTGACTTACTTGTTGGACGAGGACTAAGCAATGAGACAACACCAGTACCCAACCTTCTGGGTATGACCGTCCGCGAAGCCCAAAAACAGGCACAGAGCCTCTACCTGAATATTGGCGCCATTGTAATGGAGGAGGGAATAGACAGTTCTGCAGCCTTTATATATCGTCAGATCCCGTCTTCAGGAAGTGGCCAGGTTCTTAACCTGGGTGCTTCGATAGATGTGTGGCTGACTGATGATACTTCTATGCATCCCGACTCACTCATAATATATGATTCATTCCCGGAAGATGACCTTGGGGGGGATGAAGATTTTGACAATGAGTTTTTTTAATAGTGGAAAGGTCATAACTTGCGCATTATTTGCGAATTTGCTCTATGATTGAGGATATAGATGAGTTGGATGATTTCGCCGAAAATGAAGAGAATGGCGACGAGGGTCAAAATTTTGAGCATTACCGTTTTGTCGCTGACCCCGGTCAGCGACTTCTTAGGGTTGATGTTTTTCTTACCAACCGTATAGAGAACGCTTCAAGGAATAAAATACAGGAGGCAGCTCAGGCCGGTTGTATTCATGTCAATGGTAAACCTGTCAAGTCAAATTACAGGGTCAAACCCAATGATGTGATATCTGTGGTATTCTCATATCCTCCAAGGGAAATAGAGATAATTCCACAAGATATACCGCTTAACATTGTTTATGAAGATGAGGACCTGATCGTAATAAACAAGGACCCTGGCATGGTGGTCCATCCCGGTCACGGCAACTACACCGGCACCCTTGTCAATGCTCTTGCCTGGCACTTCAAAGACAAACCATGGTTTGGAAACAAAGATCCGCGTCCCGGACTGGTGCACAGGATTGACAAAGACACATCAGGACTGCTGGTTGTGGCCAAGAATGATCAGGCCAAAATGAAACTTGCCCTGCAATTCTTTGAGAAAACATCTACCAGAACGTATCAGGCACTTGTATGGGGGACCCCGAAACCGGAGACAGGTACTATAATCGGAAATATTGGCCGCAGTCAGAAGGACAGAAGGCAAATGGCAATATTTGTAAACGGAGAACAAGGGAAACCTGCAATCACGCATTACAGAGTACTGGAGTCATTTTCATATGTCTCATTAGTTGAGTGCAGGCTTGAAACCGGAAGGACTCACCAGATCAGAGCCCACTTCAAGCATATAGGGCATACTTTGTTTAATGACGAGCGTTATGGAGGCAACCAGATTCTGAAAGGAACGACTTTTACAAAGTACAAGCAGTTTGTGGAAAACTGCTTTAAAATTCTGCCACGTCAGGCCCTGCATGCCAAGACCCTGGGATTTACACATCCTTCTACAGGAAAATATATGGAGTTTGACTCCGATATACCTGATGACATGAAGCAGTGTATTGAAAAGTGGCGTAACTATAATCCCGGTTGGGAAACCGAATAAAATAGCTTTATATGGACAGGAGGAATATTGCAGTAATATACGGCGGTTACTCGTCCGAAGAGGTTGTAAGCCGCAAGAGTGCCGAAGGAGTACTATCCTTTATTGACAAGGATAAGTATAATCTCTATCCCGTATTGATTACCAGGGACAAATGGAGTGTAGAACTCAACGGCAGTACATGGCCTGTTGACAAGGCAGAATTCTCAGCAGAAATCAATGGACAGAAGGTCAGCTTTGACTTTGCTTATATAACAATACACGGCACACCTGCCGAAGATGGGATCCTGCAGGGTTACCTTAAGATGCTCAATGTCCCCCACTCTACATGTGATGTACTGGCTGCGGCCGTCACTTTCAATAAGTTTGTCTGCAACCATTACCTGAAGAGTTTTGGTGTCAACGTTGCAAACTCTGTCCTTTTACGACAGAGTCATCCATACGAGGTAAAAGATATAGCACTCAAAACCGGCTTCCCCTGCTTTGTAAAACCCAATGCCGGCGGTTCCAGCTTTGGTGTAACCAAGGTCAGGGAATTGTCCGAACTTGAACCTGCCATTAAAAAGGCATTCAAGGAAAGTGATGAAGTAATAATTGAGCAGTTTCTGGAAGGTACTGAGGTAACCTGCGGCCTTTACAAGACAGCAGAAAAAGCTGTGATTTTCCCAATAACAGAGGTTGTCAGCACCAACGAATTCTTCGACTTTGAGGCCAAATATACACCCGGAAAGGCACACGAGATAACCCCGGCCAGGATAAGTGATGAGCTGACCCTGTCAATCAGGAAGCAGTCTTCTATTATATACGACCTCATAGGTTGTAAGGGGATAGTCAGGATGGACTATATAATCAGTGATAACAGACCCTTCCTCCTAGAAGTCAATACAACACCTGGAATGACAATCACCAGCTTTATCCCTCAGCAGATCAGGGCAGCAGGAATGGATATCAAAGAAGTCTTTACAGATGTGATAGAGGATTGCATAGCAAGGCACAAAGGCTGATTTTCAGATGGTCGTCAAGAACATTTTCCCCATAGGGCTGTTTATTTCAAAAAAGGTATCAACCAAATAAAAACTCTAACAATGGAAAAGAATAATATCAAGGTCACCTTTAAGGGGCAGCCCGTTACCCTGCTTGGCAAAGTTGCAAAAGTAGGCGATACCGCACCCGACTTTACAGTCCTCAGTTCATCCCTACAACCTGTAAAACTATCAGATTACGAAGGCAAGGTAAAGGTGATTGCAGTATATCCCTCTATTGATACAGGAGTCTGTCAGGCTCAAAACCGCCGCTTCAACAAAGAAGCCGACCAACTTAAAGATGTCGTGGTTCTGTCTGTATCTGTTGACCTGCCCTTTGCACAAAGCCGTTTCTGCGCAGCTGAGGGTCTTAACAACATAGTTACACTGTCAGATCACAAGGATCTGGATTTCGGAAGCAAATATGGCTTTGTAATCCAGGAACTACGTCTTCTTGCCCGTGGTACAGTAATCATAGACAAGGACAACAAGATAAAATACGTAGAATATGTACCTGAAATTGCCCAGGAACCGGATTACGAAAAAGCACTGGCTGTAGTAAAATCACTAATCTAATCCCGGGAGAAAGAAGAAACCATTTATAATACTCCTTAGGGAGGTATAAAAATCAGAAAGGGGGCCCGTTGGCCCCTTTTCCTTCGTAATCCCACATTAGTAAACTATTATCGGGCAAACAAGAGTTCTCGATACTTAGGCAGTGGCCACATCTCGTTGTCAACGATAAGTTCAAGCTTGTCGATGTGATAACGGATATCATCAAGATAAGGTCTTACCTTAGTATTATACAGTTCAGCTTTCTTATGTGCATCCTCTTCCTTATTAGCCACTTTTCTTTCATTGACCATTGCGGTGGTCTTTTCTTTGATACTGTGGATATGTGAAGAGATCTTTCTGATCAGTTCAAGACGGTCACCAACCAATTCTTTGAAGTCTTCGCCCTCGCCGAATACATCCTTCAGACCTTGTACGTTTTCGATCAGCTTGTTCATGTAGCTGACGGCTGTTGGAATGATGTGGTTGATAGAAAGGTCACCAAGAACGCGAGCTTCGATCTGGATCTTCTTAGTGAACTTTTCAAGTTCAACTTCAACGCGAGCTTCAAGTTCCTTTTCGCTTAACACGTCACTAGCAGCGAAGACCTTAACTGCCTTTTCTTTCATATAAGCATGTACAGCTTCGGGAACACTCTTTATGTTGTACAGACCGCGGCGTGCAGCTTCTTCAACCCACTCAGCGCTGTAACCGTTACCGTCGAAACGGATATTCTTGGTCTCCTTGATATATCTCTTTAGAGTTTGCAGGATAGCTTCGTCCTTCTTAATTCCCTTTTCGATCAGGGCATCTACTTCTTTCTTGAATGCCTTCAGCTGATTGGCTACGATAGTGTTGAGTACTATCATTGCTGAAGCACAGTTGGCTGAAGAACCTACGGCACGGTATTCGAAACGGTTACCTGTAAAGGCAAACGGAGAAGTACGGTTACGGTCGGTATTGTCAAGAAGAATTTCAGGTATCTTACCAATATTCAGTTTGATAGATGTCTTCTGATCAGGGGTCATCTTCTTGTCGGGAACAGATTCTTCAAGTTCATCGAGTACCTTGCTCAGCTCATATCCAAGGAAGATCGAGATGATGGATGGTGGTGCTTCGTTTGCTCCCAGACGGTGCATATTGCTTGCAGACAAGATACTTGCCAGCAACAGATCCTGGTGTTCATATACTGCCTTCATTACGTTCAGAAGGAAGGTAAGGAACTGCATATTGGTACGTGGGTTCTTACCTGGTGACAGCAGGTTGGTTCCTGTATCTGTCAACATAGACCAGTTGTTGTGCTTACCAGAACCGTTTATTCCCTTGAATGGTTTTTCATGGAAAAGTATTGCAAAGCGGTGCTTACGTGCAATTCTCTTCATAATATCCATCACAAGCTGGTTGTGGTCGTTGGCAAGGTTAGCCTCTTCAAAGATGGGAGCGACCTCAAACTGATTGGGTGCAACCTCGTTGTGACGTGTCTTAAGAGGTATACCAAGCAGATATGCTTCCCTTTCAAAGTCTTCCATAAAAGCGATAACCCTTTCTGGAATTGAACTGAAGTAATGGTCTTCCAGCTGTTGATCCTTACTTGCCTGATGCCCCATAAGGGTACGCTGAGTCAGCACAAGGTCAGGACGAGCCAGATATAATGCTTCGTCAATAAGGAAGTACTCCTGTTCCCAACCTAGGGTACAAGCAACCTTAGAAACATTCTTATCAAAATAATGACATACATCTACGGCAGCTTTATCAAGAGCAGCCAGAGCCTTAAGCAATGGAGTCTTGTAGTCTAGAGCTTCGCCGGTATATGATATAAATATTGTAGGTATACACAGAGTTGTACCAACTATAAAGGCAGGTGAAGAAACATCCCATGCTGTATAGCCCCTGGCTTCAAAAGTATTACGGATACCTCCTGAAGGAAAGCTGGATGCATCTGGCTCCTGTTGTGCTAATAATGAACCGCTGAATGATTCAATAACACCACCACCTGAGGTAGTATTTACGAATGCATCATGCTTTTCAGCAGTAGCATCAGTTAATGGGTGAAACCAGTGAGTATAGTGAGTGGCACCATTGTCCAATGCCCATGATTTCATACCCAACGCAATACTGTCAGCCATTTTGCGATCAATGCGAGTACCCTTTTCAATGGCATCCATCAAATGATTATAGGCTTCCTTTGATAGGTACTTTTGCATTTTTGGTTTATCAAAAACCAGCTTACCGAAGTAATCGGAGACAAGCTTTCCAGGTTCATCTATATACAGTGGTTGTCTACCCAGAAGCTCTTTTAACGCGTAAAATCTTAAAGTTGCCATAGAGCATTTTTGTTTTGAGAGTTATATAACACAAATATGCAATATTATTTGTTTACCCCTTCATTTTTCGTGTTAAAAAACTAAAATAGGCTTATTTTTTTAATCATCACCCCCGAAAAACGGGGGTGTCGATTAAAATATGCTGCATTTTAACAATTCCGGAGATAATTATTGACATTTTGAGCAGCCTCCCTACCTTTTGCTATGGCAGTGACGACCAAAGAGGCTCCATTAGCAGCATCACCTGCTGCAAACACCCCCTTCACACTGGTAGAATAGTTCTTTTCAATCTTGATATTACCTCTTTGATCGAGGTCAAGACCCAATTCTGATATTAAACCTTCGTGAACAGGATGTACGAAACCCATAGACAGTAGTACCAGGTCGGCCGGAATTACCCTAAGAGTACCTTCTTTTTCCTTCATGACCATCCTACCCTCTTCTTTTACCCATTCTACCTCTACAACCTCCACTCCGGTAACATGTCCCTTTTCTCCGGTAAAGCGACGGGTTGCCAGGCTCCACATTCTCTCACAGCCCTCCTCGTGAGAAGTAGATGTCTTGAGAACATGAGGCCAGAAAGGCCAGGGGTTGCCATGCTGACGCTTAACCGGTGGTTTGGGAAGGATTTCAATTTGTCCCACCCATTGAGCTTTCTGCCTGTTGGCAGTACCAACACAGTCACTTCCTGTGTCACCACCACCTATTACAAGTACCCTTTTGTCTTTAGCATCAATCCGCTCCCCATTGAAGATTACTCCACGATTGACCTTGTTTTGTTGCTTCAGGTATTCCATTGCAAAATAGACACCAGCCAGGTCACGGCCCTCCACTGACAGGTCACGTGGTTTCATGGCACCAATGGCCAGGACAACCGCATCAAACTGATCAAGTATCTCCTTTCCGCTAATAGTTTCACCAACCGACACATTGGTTCTAAACTCGATACCTTCAGCCTCGAAAATCTGGATACGTCTGTCGATAACTTTCTTGTTAAGTTTAAAATCGGGTATACCGTAACGCAAGAGTCCTCCGACTGCATCATCACGTTCGAATACCGTTACAGAATGTCCAGCTTGATTGAGCATATCAGCAGCAGAAAGTCCTGCAGGACCTGAACCGATTACTGCGACCTTCTTACCTGTCCTCTTCTTTGGAATGCGAGGAACAACATAACCAAGTTCAAAAGCCTTCTCAACAGTAGCTGCTTCATTCTCACGGATAGTCACAGCCTCTTCATGAATAGCAAGTACACATGATTTCTCACAAGGTGCAGGGCATACACGACCGGTAAATTCAGGAAAGCTGTTAGTAGAATGAAGAACCTTGTATGCAAGTTCGAAATCACCCTTATATACAGCATCCTGCCATTCAGGTATCTTGCTTCCAACGGGACAAGCCCAGTGACAGAACGGGATACCGCAATCCATACATCTGGATGCCTGTAACTTCCTGTCCTCATCGTTGAGCACCTGCTCAACTTCACCGTAATCGTCAACTCTTTCAATAACAGGACGGCTGCCACTCTCCTTTCGTGGCACTTCTATAAAACCTCTTGGATTTCCCATAACTTCAGTTTTTTAAGAATTCAAACGGCAATTTCCTTTCTACTCTCTGATATATGGAGCATCTTCTGTCTCCGCAAGCTTGCGTTCCAACTCCATCAGCTTCTGTTGTTGCAGAACTTTCTTGTATTCGAAAGGTATTACCTTAATAAACTTCGGGATATAAAAGTCCCAGTTGACAAGTATCTCACGTGCCTTGCGGCTGTTAGTATAAAGCAGGTGCTTGCTGAGCAATTGCTGAAGCTCAAGTACATCTTCATGATCATGTACCGGACCCAGCTCAACAAGTCCCTTGTTGCAGAAGTAGTCGAAGTTGCCTGTCTCATCCAGAACATAGGCTATACCACCACTCATACCGGCAGCAAAGTTTCTTCCTGTAGGACCTATTACTACTACACGTCCACCGGTCATGTATTCACAACAGTGGTCTCCTACTCCTTCGACAACAGCTATGGCTCCAGAGTTACGTACCCCAAAGCGTTCACCTGTTACACCGTGAACAAACAAACTTCCTGCAGTGGCTCCGTAAAGCACTGTATTACCAATTATTATATTTTCATCAGGTTTGAATGTCGATCCCATAGGAGGTACAACGACTATTTCACCTCCTGACAAACCTTTACCCAGGTAGTCATTTGCATCACCTTCAAGCCTGAAGCTGATACCCTTTACCAGGAAGGCTCCGAAGCTCTGACCTGCTGACCCGGTAAAGGTGCAGTTGATAGTTCCTTCCGGCAGACCTTCCTCTCCATAGGCCTTGGCTACCTCGCCCGAAAGCATGGCACCTGTTGCACGGTCTGTATTTGCAATCGGGTGAGCCATCCAAACCTTGCTCTTGTTTTGTAGTGCAGGTCTGGCCTGTCTAATCAGCTCATGATCCAGGACATGCTCCAGCTTATGTTTTTGTTCAATAGTCTGGTGAAGTGCATTCTTACGACCTTCCTTAGGAAAATATATAAGTGATGAAAGATCCAGCCCCTTAGTCTTCCAGTTGCCCACCTCAGGATTTTGTTCCAGAAGATCACTGCGACCGATAACCTCATCAAGTGACTTATATCCAAGTGAGGCCAATATTTCCCTCACCTCCATTGCAATAAAGGTGAAGAAGTTGATCAGGTTCTGATACTTTCCAATAAACCTCTTCCTTAATTCTTCATCCTGGGTAGCTATACCTGCAGGACAAGTATTAAGGTGGCACTTACGCATCATTATACAGCCAAGTACCACAAGTGAAGATGTTGCAAAACCATATTCTTCGGCTCCAAGCATGGCCATCTTGACTACGTCGAGACCTGTCTTAAGCTGTCCGTCACACTGCAGTTTTACACGTCCTCTCAGATTGTTGAGCACGAGAGTCTGTTGAACCTCTGCAAGACCCAGTTCAAGAGGCAGTCCGGCATGTTTGATAGAACTGATTGGGCTGGCTCCTGTACCACCCTCGGTACCTGAAATTACTATCAGGTCGGCATGTGCCTTGGCAACACCTGCCGCTACAGTGCCCACTCCACTTTCTGAAACCAGTTTGACACTTATTCTGGCATTCGGGTTTGTACACTTAAGGTCAAATATCAATTGTGCAAGATCCTCGATTGAATATATATCATGGTGAGGTGGAGGTGAAATTAGGGTAATGCCCGGAGTTGAGTTCCTCAACTTTGCAATCACCTTATCAACCTTATATCCAGGAAGCTGCCCCCCCTCACCGGGTTTTGCGCCCTGCGCTATCTTAATCTGTAACTCATCAGCATTTACAAGGTAGTTGGCTGTCACCCCAAAGCGACCGCTGGCAACCTGCTTGATTGCACTGCGGGCATTTGACTTAAATCTATAGGAATCTTCACCACCCTCACCGGTATTACTCCTACCACCGATCTTGTTCATCGCTATTGCAAGAGCTTCGTGGGCTTCCTTTGAAATAGATCCATAGGACATAGCACCGGTTACGAAGCGCTTCATAATGGATTCTATCGGTTCTACCTCGCTTATATCAATAGGAGTACCCGGTTTCAACCTTAAGAAGCCCCTTAAGAATAATGGCGTGCGGTTATCTTCATCTACCCTTTTGGAGTATTCTTTAAATTTCTGATAATCATTTTCTGAAGTAGCCCATTGAAGCAAACCAACCGTTTCAGGGTTCCACGCATGTTTTTCACCGTATTTACGAAATGCGTAAGAACCAAAGCTTTCGAACAGACCTTCATCTTCACCTTCAAAGGCAGCCTTGTGGAACATTTCAGCTTCTTTGGCCAGTTCCTCAAAACCAACACCACCTATACGGGAAGCAGTACCGGTAAAGTATTGTTCAGTAACTTCTGCAGCCAGACCAACGGCTTCAAACATCTGAGCACCGTGATAACTCCTAAGTGTGGAAATTCCCATCTTTGAGAGGATCTTAAGCAGGCCCTTGTTGACTGATTTAATATAGTTTTCACGTGCCTCTTCATAAGAAAGCTTTACCTTACCCTTTTGCACCAACTCATCGATAGTTGCAAAACAGAGATAAGGGTTGATTACGCTGGCACCATAGCCAAGCAAGAGGGCAAAGTGCATTACCTCTCTGGCCTCACCGGTTTCTACAATCAGACCGATCTGCATCCTCTTCTTGTTCTTGACAAGGTGGTGGTGTACTGCAGCAGTAGCCAACAGTGAAGAAATTGCAGCATAGTCTGGTGCGATATCCCTGTCACTAAGAATAATGTAGTTATTACCTGCATCTACAGCCTTTACAGCCTGCTCACAGATAGATTCGACAGCCTTCTTGAGTCCCTTACCACCCTCACTTACCTTGAATACAATCGGGATAGTAACATGAGTAAATTCCTCACGTCTGAAATCCTTGATTTTTCCCAGGTCGGTATTTGTAACTACTGGCGAGGTAAATTTGATTGAGCGGCACTGTGCCGGAGTTTCAATAAGCAGGTTCTTGGATACAGAACCGATATAACTTGTAAGTGCCATTACCAGTCCCTCGCGGATAGGATCTATAGGAGGATTGGTAACCTGGGCAAATAGTTGTCTGAAATAGTTGAACAGGCGCTGTGGCTTTTCTGAAACCGCAGCAATGGGGGTATCGTTACCCATCGAGCCTACGGGCTCGTTGGCTGTAGTTACCATTGGAAAAATAATCTGCTCGACATCTTCCTTATTGTAACCAAACTCCCTGTGGTAGAGGCTCAACTTCTCACCCATAGAAGAAGGCACCCTGTTCTTTACTTCGATATCATCAAGTTTGATTCGGTTCTCCTTCAGCCAGTTTTCATATGGATGCAAGCGTGACAGTTGAGACTTTATTTCCTCGTCGGGTATAATAATACCAAGCATGGTATCAACAAGCAGTAGCTTACCCGGACGCAAACGACCCTTGCTTACTATTTCTTCAGGCGAAAAAACCTGGACTCCCACCTCAGAACCCATAACTATCATGTCATTCTTGGTAATCACATACCGTGATGGACGCAGACCGTTTCTGTCAAGCGTACCTCCGATATATCTACCGTCGGAAAAGACTATGGACGCAGGACCGTCCCATGGCTCCATAATAGTACTGTGGTACTCGTAGTATGCCTTTAGACTAGGTGGTATTGGATTTTTGTCATTCCATGATTCTGGAATAAGCATAGTAAGAGCATGCGGCAGGCTACGGCCTGTCAGCACGAGAAACTCGAGCACGTTGTCAAGTGAGGCCGAATCACTCTTGCCTGGTTCGATAACCGGGAAGAGCTTCTTAAGATCATCGCCAAATAAGTCAGACTGAAGCAGACCTTCGCGAGCCTCCATCCACAACCTGTTCCCCTTAATAGTATTTATTTCGCCATTATGCGCAATCATACGGAAAGGTTGTGCCAAATCCCAGGTTGGGAATGTATTGGTACTAAATCTTGAGTGTACCAGTGCTATTGCACTTGAGATTCTCGGATCTTTAAGGTCAAGGAAGTATTCCCCAAGCTGCCCGGGGGTCAACATACCTTTATATATAAATATCTTACTTGAAAGACTAACAATATAAAAACTCGACTTTTGCTTAAGCGATGAGGAACGAACCAGATTCTCACTCACCTTGCGCGCCATGAAAAGCTTACGCTCAAGAACATCCTGCTCGTAATCACCCTTTACGAAAACCTGCTTAATATAAGGCTCGTTACTTCTGGCTATATCACCAATTACTCTGCTGTTAACCGGAACTTCTCTGTAACCAATAAGCTCCAGTCTCTCACTTTTTAGTTGCTCATTGAGAACATCTATGCAGTATTGAGCTTCTTTCTCAACCTTGGGAAGAAATACCAATCCACTTCCATATCTACCTGGAGAAGGGAGGCTAAAACCAAATTCTCTGAAAAAACTGTCAGGTAATTGCATTAAAATACCTGCGCCGTCACCGGTCTTATTATCTGCACTCTCGGCACCACGGTGCGTCATATTGACCAACACCTCCAAGCCCCTTCGAACGATCTCATTCGACTTATGCCCTTTAATGTGCGCCACAAAGCCGATTCCGCAACTGTCATGTTCATTTGCCGGGTCGTATAACCCCTGCGCTTTTGGTAATCTCTGTCGAATCTTCATAATCCATGATTATTATCAGGTCCGGAGACTCTCCTAATATCCTGCTGATATATTACATTGCAACAATCAGCTATCAATAATTGCCCCCTACCTAGGTATCTAAATGCAAAACTATACAAAAATAGAGAAAAAATTTACGGTTTGATACTTTTTCTATGTTTTTTCTATGGTTTTGTATTTTTTAACATGAGAAAACTGCTAAAGTATAATTATCACCTCCCCAAGAAAATAATTTTCTTATCTCAAAATTTTAGCTAAAAAACTTAACGCAAAAGCCTGAGAATCTTGTTTTCGCGACAGACTTCCCTTGTGTCAAAAAGTAACCAAATCTAAATTTTCAGATACATTTTGAATATTTTTCTTGCTTTATTATTTCGGTTTATTACTTTTGTAGCGTCATTGCTTTCTAATTATCATTTTTGATATTCAAAATTTTAGTCCATGTGTGGTATTGCAGTTTATTGTGGAAGTAGCGAGCAAAGAAAACAACAGCTTGCTCAAGAATTCAGGAGAATTAGTTACAGAGGACCTGACAACACAGTGGTGAAGGATTTTGGCCCTAATGGATGGATGGGCTTTCACCGCCTTAAGATTATGGATTTGTCAGATGCAGGTAATCAACCTCTGTCTTACAATAATATTCATGTAGTCTGCAATGGTGAGATATATAATTACAAGGAACTAACCAATATATATCAACACTCATATCACTTTCATTCACATAGTGATTGTGAAGCCCTGCTTCCCTTGTTTATAGACAGGGGAATAGTTGGTATGGCTCAAAGCCTTGATGCAGAATTTGCATGTGTTATATACGATGAAGCAAAGAGGCGCTTTTATGCTGCACGTGATCCCATCGGTATCAGGCCTCTCTTTTATGGCTATGATACAGAAGGCGATATATACTTTGCCAGCGAGGTAAAAAGCCTTCATAGTATATGTAAGACTGTTGCACCCTTCCCTCCCGGTCACTGTTATGATGGCCAGAACTTTATTCAATACACTGACATTGCCAGGGTAGAGACCTATAATAATGATGAGCAGGAAGCGATATTTGAAAATATCAACAGGCTCTTGATCAAAGCTGTGGAGAAGAGAATGAATGCCGATGCTCCTGTAGGTTTCCTGTGCAGTGGAGGGTTGGATTCTAGTCTGGTGTGTGCAATAGCAGCCAAGTTGAGCCCAAGACCCATCAAGACATTTGCAGTGGGTATTGTTGACGGACCTATAGACACCAAATATGCCCGTATAGTAGCCGACTATCTAAAAAGTGAGCATCACGAGTACCTATTTACGAAGAAGGACATATTCGATACACTAAGTGAACTAATCTACACAACTGAAACCTGGGATATTACAACCATCAGGGCTTCTCTTGGAATGTACCTAATATGCAAGTATGTCAGAGAGAACACCGATGTAAAAGTGCTGCTCACAGGTGAGATTAGTGACGAACTTTTCGGATACAAGTACACTGACTTTGCTCCAGGTCCGGAAGAGTTTCAGAAAGAGTCTGAGAAAAGAATCAGAGAGCTATACATGTATGACGTACTTAGGGCTGACAGATGTATCTCGAGCCATGGTCTTGAAGCCAGGGTTCCTTTCGGGGACATCGACTTCGTCAAATATGTTATGGCCATCAGACCTGAGAAGAAGATGAACTTTACCGGCATTGGCAAATACCTGCTTCGTAAGGCTTTTGAAGGTGAATATCTGCCCCATGAGATTCTTTATAGGGAAAAGGCGGCTTTCTCCGACGCTGTGGGTCACAGCGTCGTCGATTATCTCAAGGCCTATGCTGAAGAAACGTACAGTGACAGTGATCTTAAGGATGCCGCACTGAAGTACAGATTCGCCACACCTATCTCAAAAGAATCACTTTTATACCGTGATATCTTTGAATCGCATTTCCCTGGACGTGCACAACTAATAAAGGACTTCTGGATGCCTAACAAAGAATGGGAAAACTGTAACGTGAATGACCCAAGTGCCAGAGTGTTACCAAACTATGGCAAAAGCGGTGAGTAATTTGCATATAAAATTTCCTAATACCTGAATTTCCTCCTAAATCCAGAAAATCCGGGCAGCCAAGTCCTAAACCTTGGTCTGCGCCGGATTTTTATTTTATACGTATTGCTGCTTGTTTATTAGCGGATATGCATACATCCTGACAAACAAGGCTTCAAGTGCCGCTATGTCACCATCAAGTCTACTAATCACTTCAGTTGCGTATGTTTCAAATCTTCTGATATCTTCCTCTGAATAATAAAGTCCACTATGCTGCAGACTGTCATTAAGTCTGTCGAATGCTATGTAGTTAAACGAACACAGATTATACATACAATGAATCTGTCTGTCGATCTCCTCGGCAATTTTCATAGTTCTTCCATTGAAATCGAGATCTTCAGCTGCCAGTTTCCTGATAAAGCCGTTAAGTGGCGTACCAAACTCCATATGGATCCTGCCCTTCCATCCAGTAATTCCCCTTAGCACACTTTTGAAGTCTTCACCAGGGGCCTTTACATACTGCTGCCCCTGGGACTTTACATAGCATTCAAATATCTTGGAATCGGCGCATGGTTCAAACTCATACGATACGCTTACCGGTACTATATTCAGCTTTTCCAGTGTGGGACAAACCTCCCTGTCACTAATAGAAAACATCTTTATCAAGGCTGCCTGGGTACGATCATCCCCATTCTTGGTGCGGCCATCCCTCTGTGCAATCCATACCGACTCCCTTTGCTCTAAGATGGCATCGCGAATATATGCAGAATGAAGCAGGGCATTCTGATATTGCTCAATACGGGTACCACCCCTGAAAAGGGTAAACATCTTGTTGATCCTACCGATATCTATAACAAACTGACTCGACATCAGATTGCTTCCAAAGGTAATCTGGGTAGTCCTGTGACCATTCTCCAGCAAAACCCACTGCATTATTGCCGAGTCAAGGACAATATCTCTGTGATTTGAAACGAAGAGGTAGGGAGTAGATGGATCCAGGTTTTCCAGTCCGCCGAAAGTGAAGCTTTCGGCTGTTTTCTCAACTATACTTCTTACTGCACGTCGTGAGAATCTGTACTGAAACTCTTCCACAGAACTGACATTCTTCAGCTCACAAGCCATTTGTTCTATCTTATCTCTTCCAAACAGGAAAGCCACCATCTCCCCGAACCAGGGATGGATAACGACACGATTGACTGCTTCGTTGATCTCGCAGTCGAAATAAGGACGTATCAGATCAAAGCGCTCACTGACTTGTTCCATGGCCTTTTCGTTTATCTATAAATGTAACAGCCTTACGTGACATGGGACCAAACTGGAGTTTTTCAACTTCTGCAGGATCCATTAACTCAACCTCTGGGGCTACTCTCAGCTTCGCCCTAAAGTGGTCCTTAATGTATTTTACAAATTCGGGTCTTTTGTCATCACTTCCTATGCGGACTAATATCTCGTCTGTATCTATACTGTTGGTAGATACCTCTATTAGATAATTCTTAACACCAGGAATCTCCACCAGATTGTCGTACAGTGACTGTGGAAACAGGGTGGTTCCCTTATATTTGAGCATCTGATTCTTACGGCCTATAATCGGGCCAACCCTGAGAGAGCTGCGTCCACAGCGGCAGGGTTCTGTATAATGGTAACACATATCACCTGTCTTGAAGCGCACCAGAGGCATACCTTCAACGCCAATATTTGTAATTGTTACCTCTCCCAGTTCTCCATCCTTCACAGGTTTGTCATTCTCATCCAGGAATTCGACAATCAAAATCTCCGGCACCAGGTGGCCCCCAACTCCTTCATCACATTCTGTAAAGGATGCTCCCATCTCTGTGGAAGCATAAGTATTATACAACTTAATATCCCATTTGCTCTTAATCTTCTCTCCCAACTTGTTTAAGTTGAGATCCTTGTCACGAATAGGCTCACCAATACATACTGCAGCCTCTATTCCAAAACTCTTATAATCTATCCCATTCTCCTCAGCATAAGAAATAAGCTTCAGAAGAAAGGAAGGTATCGTCACCAGCTTGTTGGCCCCTGTGCGACGAATTGTATCAAATTGCAACTCAGGATTACCGGGACCAACTCTGACAATACCTGCTCCCAGTTTTCTTAACCCAAGAAAATAAGCCAGACCTGCCATAAACCTCCTGTCGAGGGTAACCATTAGCTGGAATATATCATCCCTGGAGGCATTTGCACATCTGAATGAGAGATACTCATTCAATGCCAGGCGCTCAAGGTCATTTTCAGTTTCAACGAAGGTAACGGGAGCACCAAGGGTACCGGATGTAGTCAGATAATCAATTATCTTTTCACGCTCAACGCAGATAAAATCCTTGTTGCGTAGCTGAAGATCCTCTTTGGTAGTAACAGGCAGTTTCTGCAAGTCATCCACAGTCCTGATACCGGATATATCTATTCCTCTAAACTTATCCTTGTAAAATGCAGAATGCTTCAGCACATAGGCCAGTATCTCAGGAACCTTTGAGTCCTGATATGCCTTAATATCTTCCCTTGTACATTTTGATAGCTCTTTGTACATCACCTTAGTTTTATATGTCTGTACTCGTCGTTGTCAATATTATTATCTATCAATGGCTCATTTACCCCTTTCAGATATTTCGAGAAAAACGCCCGGATATACTCATTTACTGTTGCATTTATCTCATCAGCGTTGACATCTCCAATCATATTTTTCAAGTCCTCCTCTTCCAGAAATTTCAGAGATACAGCATCACTATACAGAAAGTGCTTTGCCCTCTTCGCCGTAAAACTATGAAAATCCGGCCCAGAATTGCGAAATACCATCTCATTGCCTATGCGCCACAACTCGTAATGTTCACTTTCCATAAGCATAAATGGCAATTCAACAGGTCTGTCTATAATATCTCCAAATTGAAAACCATCGAGGTTAATACCAGCCCTTATCCTCTTACTGTCATCAATACAAAGTTGTCCTGCCACAGCACCGCCAAGCGACTGACCCATCACGCCAATCCTGTCAATATCCATAACAGCGAAGACTCCGCCGACGGAGTCATTATTACAAACATAGTACAGATAATCAATAAATGCTTTATTGTCTGTCGTCCATCTTCTCAGTACCCTGTCAAATCTTTTCAGTTTCTTCAGATAGATTCTTGTAGCATCCTCTATCTGCTCATCAGTATCAAGCTCAAACTTGCGAAACTTCTCAACCAGAACAAGCTGCAGGTAAGCAAGTTGGGCCTTTTTCTTCTTCATCAGCACACCCTTGTCACTCTGTTCGACATAGGGCTGCTCATAGGGATGGTTGACACTGCATACTATAAAACCATTGCTTGCCAGACTCTCGGCTATGCCTGTATAGAAATCCGCCATTCCAAAATAAAAACCAGGATTGAACAGAACTACTGGAAATTTCTGTCCATTTACCGGGACAACAGGCCCTGTTACCGAATTCGTAGTGCTTTCCTTGATTTTTCCAACCAGTTCCTTGTCAAGTCCAACTGCCTTAAATATATCAACTACAACCTCATCGGGATAGTCTGAAAGTAAACCCTCATACTCCGACTGTCCTTCGACATGGGCTGGATACCATATTTTTATATAAATCTCCCTGAATTTCTTCTTAGTTATAAAGGTCTCCATACGTGAAGAATCGGTAACAAAGACCTTCATAGTGCCTATGGCAAATGGCCCGCCAGGTTTTGGCAGTATCGACTGTTCGTTTCGTCCTTCGGCTCTTACAATTGAACAAAATATCAATACAAAACCAAGAATCAGTAGCTGTCTAAGCATGATAAAATCTTTAAGCCTCTTAGGCACAATTATTTAATACATCTATTAGCCAACCATAGCAACTCCCATCTTCACCATTCAACCACAAAGCACATAACCTACAATATCCTTTCACCTAGTAACTCGCTCCAAATAAGTCACTAAGCCTGCTTTCCAGTTGCTCCTTTTCAGATTTTCTGGCAACCTCCTTTTCAAGGGCCTTGCGATAGCACAGCTCAGCTTTTTGCAACTCTCCTTTCAAGAGCCAGCATTCACCGGCTATAAACCAGGCATGGAAAAACTCAGGATTCAGATTCACAAGTAGTTGTATATCACCCTCACTTATTCCTTCAGCATCATCATTCTTCAATTGCCACTTTAGTTTGGCAAGCACATCTTTATACTTCAAAAAATCCTCATAACCTTTTGAAAACAAGAATGGATCGGCTTCGATAATAGCCGTAGAGTCATCAATAGCTACACCAGGCACAGGAGTGCCGGTGAATATGTCATTCAGATTATAGCAAATATATGCTCCAAGCTGATATGGATTCGCAGACACCCACATTTCCAGTCTCTCAGGTCTGAAGATTACCGAATGATGTGCTATTAACTGATTTACAGCCTTTTCATTACACATTCCTATATCAACTCCATCCATACCCCTTTGATCACGCAGTACTGAAGCTACTGTTTGTGGTGTATGCACCGCAATACTATCGATAAGCTGGAGGGTACGCGCATGCCTGTAAGGGGATGACCCATCCACCAGTGCCTCCTTATTGAGCTTTGATGATGCCAGCTTGTCGCTTTGGTAATGATTTGTAAGAACCAGCACATCTGACCCCGAATCATAGATAGTACAATCATCAACCGACTTCTCAATTACTACTGCTTTGCCATCGGTTGCTGAAGCAACCAGGAAGCATTCAGCCACAAAGACATCAGCCTCGTCAATAATCTCATAGGCTTCCTGAATATTTGATGCATACTGCAACACCTTGCGCGCAAGTATCGACACCGGAGTTCTTGCTGAGGTAGGAATAGCTGAGTTGGCCGCATTAAGTGTAATTGTAAGTCCCTTATCGTTCATACCTGATACCACACCAATCATTCCGGCCCAGGTGATAAAGGCAAAGTTGTTGCCGCTATCGGGTCTGTAAAATGCAATTATCTTGTTGCGTGCAAAATCATCCCCCATCGAAAAGTCCATATTGCGTCCTATCAACATACTGCCATCCTCAGTCTTCTCTCCCTTAACCATAAAGGCAGTGCATGCCACCAGGTTCATATTTTGAAGTGCATGACCTATATCATGGGCAGCATGATAGTTGAGCATCCGTGGATAGGCTTCTCCTATAAAAGAGTATTTATCAGAGGCAAAGCGACTTACACCATAAATTTCCTCACGGTATTCGGCAGGTATATATTCATCCAGGTTTCTGTTGTACCAGGCCAGAAAGCTCTTCAGAAATTTAAGATAGGAGTCCGAGGGGATTAGCTGTCTGATACCCTCTACAAAGTAGTGTTCCTGAAGAGCATTAAGACTGTCAGTAAGAATCCCGTTCTTGTAACCAAGCTCGAAAGGCGAACCCGTTACATACATTTCCCACAGGCCTTCTCTGTTCTTCCTAAGCCAACTGTCTTCAAACAGGTATAGGTCGCTACCGGCATAAATCTTAGAAGCACCAGACTCAAAAGGATTCACCACAAGGGGATCCTTTATTTTGACTGATTGCCTGAACAGAACCGTTCCTGTTACAAGTAACAGGGTCAGGATTATGACCACTCTTAAGAGTCTTTTCAATAGCTTATACATCTCCTGTATTTAACTGTATTACAAATCAGTTAGCCTCCCTGATCTCTCGAATTAGTTGGTTAACGTCAATGAGAACGGAACTTGCAATTATGGAATTCATGGCAACACCCATGATGCCATGCACACCGATACTTTGCCCAGTCATGATAAAGTTGCTTATCCTCGTCCTGACTGGCATATAGGGTCCTACTTCACTCTTGTAATCTTTTGCTATGCCATACATTGAACCTTCGGGTGAACCTGTATAATCACGATAAGTCAAAGGTGTAGAAGAAAACCATGACTCCGAGGCATCCCTGATACCATGAAAACGTTTTTCAAGCATTTCGAAGACCCGTTCTGACCTGTCAGATTTAAAGGCCTCATAAGCAGGATCGCTGTTGCGACGTTGCTTATCCTCCCAGTGTGCCACCTCATCATAGTGCATAAAAGTAATTACAGTGGCACTCTGGGCCCATGCAGAATCCTCATCAGGTGATGTGTACATCATTACTGACTTAGGCCATTCCTCCAACCTATACTTTGCTCCCCACACATCAGTATTAGTTGAAAAATAAATACTTGAAGCAAAATGACGAAAACTCTTCTTCTTAAATTTTATGTATAGAATAAATGATCCGATAGTATTTGGCATTTCAGTTAATCGTCTGATAAAGGGCTTTCTGAATACGCCCTCTTCAAACAATTTGACAGCCTCGGCAGGATGAATACTGGAGTAAAAATTGTCGGCACAAAACTCCTCACCGTCCTCTGTAACAGCTGCCACAGCATTCAGCTCTTCACACCTAATCTTAACAACCTTCTTTCCCGTCAGGACTTCCCCCCCCTGTTCCCTGATAATGCTTACAAGTGCATCGGCCAAACGATAACTGCCTCCTTTAACTGTAAAGGCACTTTGAATAAATACACAGTTGATTAGGGCATGAACATAGAAGGGCGTTCGTTCGGGCATACCAGCATATAGTCCGTTATTGGCCAGAAGCACAGCTTTCAGTTCTTCGTTATCTGTTAAAGAATTGATTACATCCACAAGGCCTTCCGTAGAGAAGGGACTGACATTATCTTTATCCTTGTCGATATCCCTCAGATTAATAAAGGGATTGCTGTTCCATACAGCACGAATCTTTTCTACATAGTTACGGATAGCAGTTTCCTCTCCGGGAAAGTATGAAATCAGTCTTGCCGCATAGTTATCAAATCCTGAGGCAGAGGCATATTCCCTGTCACCAATAATGATTCTGTCATAGCAGTCGGGATCCAGTCTGTCAAACTCAACCCTGTCAAGCACCCCAAGGTAGTTGAATATTTTGTTTAGAATCTGCCCCTTCTCCATAGCACCCACATAGTGCAATCCCGTATTGAAAACCGCACCATGCTTCACAAAGCTTTGCAGGTTACCTCCAGCTACCTTACCCATTTCAAGCAGTACAACCTTGAAACCGTGTTTGGAAAGAAAGGCACCACACATCAGTCCCCCAAAACCGCTTCCTATTATCACTATGTCATACTTATCTCTCATACTTATTGCTGTTTGGTTATAACATAGGTCATATTGGAAGTGCCCAGGTAGGCATTGTCATACACTTTGCATTCGAAACCTTCATTTCGTGCCAGTTCCTTAACAAGCGATCCGGACACGAAGGTCAGGCCATAGTCCGTCTTATTGAATTTCAATAGCTTGGTAGAAAAGAACTCAGTAAGTTTTGTAAAATAAGTTCCCTTCTTTCGGTCAGTATCTGCATCACGGATAATTATCATTCCTTCTGCCGGAAGCCTGCGCAGGCAGGCTTCAACTGTAGACCTTTGCGTATTTTCAGGTAGATAATGCAATACATCACTGAAGATATAAACATCTCCTTCGGGCAATTCCTCTTTTGCTATATCCATGCACCTAAAGCTGACCGACGGCCTGTCAAGAAATGCATTCCGTGCCATCATTATCTTTTCCTCGTCATAGTCCACCCCGGTAATAGTCCTTCCGGAAGAGGTCAGTGCAAGCATACCTGAGAGGAAGCCATAGCCGCATCCAACGTCAATAATCCTTGCGTCACGGGGGACTATTTCATTAAAGAAGCGATAGTCCTTTTCAAGATTCAGCTTTACCCTCATATACCATTCAAGAACAGGCCCCTTGAATATATAACGATGGATCAGAGGCATCCTCATATAGTCGGTGGTTTCAAGTTCAGCGCTTAATGCAGCAAATTCCCTGCGGTAAAATGCTGTTAGCTCCTGTGCCTGACTTAGGTAACTTATTCCACCTGACGTCATACTCCCCTGTGGTTTAATTTTGTCAAAAAACTTCAGGCTTATCTGTCCACGTCTGAGCAAGAACTCAGACTTGGGTAACACATGATGAGCCCCGTGCATCATTACAGGTTGTATTTCCAGTCCCAGGGCATCAGCAACAGCAAAGGCGCCCTGATGGAAGCGGTGTATTTTACCATCAGCACTACGGCTGCCTTCAGGGAAAATCAATATCGAATAACCATTTGCGATCCTATCCCTCAGAAAGTCGACTCCTTGTTCAAATCCTTTGAATGCCGGGTAATAATCTGCAAAACGGATAAAGGCTCCATAGAAAACATTGTAATAGACCCATCTGTTTGTAAATACTATCAACTTAGGATAGTGGGCCAGTAAGATAGCCAGATCAAGGTGGGACTGATGGTTTGAAATAATCACTGCAGGCTTTGGCACATCAGCCTTCTCCTTACCGATAACACACTTCTTTATTGGAAACACCATTGCAACAACCAGCTTGGAGCTCTGATGTATCAAGTAGGCCATAGCAGCTTTTTTGCTAACCCTGGATATCGGCAGCACAGCCAGCAGAGGCACCAACAGTGTCAATATCAATGCCAATACGAGAAAACCTATAAGAGTAGCGCCAGAAAGAGCTGCATCGGCAAAGCACAGGGGCTGCCTGCGTCTGACTCCTTTGGAATATACAAGGTATCTGAATAGACGAGGTGTTAGTATAAAGGATATTATCAGAACGGAACTAATGCCTATTATGGATACAAGGGCTATGGATTTGATGGCAGGGTGGCCGGCAAAGACCAGTACACCAAAACCCCCTATCGTAGTAAGGGCTGACATCAGCACCGACACCTTGTATCGAGGTAGGTGATCCCCTCCATACTTGTAGTTGTCTATCATTCCGCTTACAAGGAGAATGCTATAGTCAAGACCTAGTCCGAAGATAAGACTTGAAATAATAACATTGAATATATTGAATTCTATGCCTGTCAGCCCCATAATGCCGAGGGTCCATATCCAGCCGGTAAGTATCGGGATAAAAGTTACAACGGCCAGTTCCATGCGACCAAAGAACAGCAGTAGTATTACAAATACTATCAGCATTGACAGCCATGACAATCTGTTGAAATCCTCACGCAGTATGTCCAGGAGCCTGTTGATCATCAGCTGCTGGTCAAAGATTACTAGTTCAGGATCATCTGTTAGCACATTTATAAGCTGGGGTTTCTTATCGGGCTCAGCCTTCAGCACTGAGGCCACGTAGTATTCACCTCCACTTTCGCTTATAAAGTTCTTCAGGAAGGCATCTATCACAGGACTGAAGTGAGAGGCATCCTTTACCTCAAATTCAGCGTCAAGCAAACTATAGAAGCGTCCGAATGCTTCCTCCTTTATTTTGAAAGATTTCCCTGCTTCTATCAGAGCAGATCGAAGCATCTGCTTCTTTTCGGATGTCCAGTAGCTGGTCCACCTCTCAATCTTCTGTTGTTGTGTTTTACTGCCAGGAATAAGTTTTACTGCCGAAGTAAGACTTCGTGCATAGCCATCCTTAACAATACCATTGAGGAATTCAAGACTCTCCTCACTTTTGTCAATAGCCTCTGAAAGGCTTTCTCCATGACTGAATACAAAGACTGCACTGTTGGCCTGAGCGCTTATCTTCATCAGATCGTTCTGGGCGGCAGTCAACTCCTCTGATTGGTAGTTGAGTGCAGAGATATCACTATTAAAACCAAGTCGTTTAACTGAAACAGCAAAGACAACGGTTAATATCAGGACTATTCCTACAAGAATATTGCGACTGTGCAAATCGGGCTTTACAAGTGAGTCGAACAGTTCCGCCCCCCTGTTGCCACTATCAAACTTAAAATTACGGGCTAAAATCGGTAAAGCAGTAAGAGCTATCAGACATGAAACGAGTATACCAAGGGTCGAAAACAAGCTCAACTGTTTGAGAGCCTCAGAGCGCAGGACGTAGATACAAAGCAGAGCTGCTGCTGTTGTTAGAGCGCTTAAGAATACAGGCATCGACACCTTTTTGAGGGACTCAAGCACAGAGTTGGCTTCCCTGGCATGGGCAAATATGTGAAGAGAATAGTCGATAGTGATACACAATAATATTGCTCCTACCCCCAAGGCAATTATTGAAACCTCTCCCATTATCAGGCTTACTCCGAGCAAGGCAATCAAGCCCCCGATGCAGGCGGGGATAAACAGCATAAAGATCATCCTAAGCTTCCTGAAGTAAAGACGGAAAAGGATACATAGGAATATGATGGACATAGAAACAGTCACCAGAATATCCTGCTTAACCTGACGGGAGTTTTCCACTGCTACCAGAGTCCCGCCATAGGCCCTGACCTTAAGGTCAGGTATAGCAAACTCTAATGAGTCTGTACTTTCGCTGATAATATCGGCAAGGCGACCATTTTCCATTGTATTGGAAGAGGGGTATTGAGGATTGATAAACATCATCAGATGCTTATGATCTGATGTAAAGATATGCCCCCTGTAAACTTCGAAATTCTCATCAATATTAAAGGCCGACAATTTGCTAAGCGCAGTGGATGCAATATTAAGAGGGTCGGAAAAGAAAAACTTTCTTGTAGCTATACCTGCCGGGGAAATAAGTGTACGGTAGCCAGATTCAACCTGCGCATGAATGATTTCAGGGCTGAGAATGCTGTCAAGTCTCTGGTAATCCGCCTCATCCATATAGAATGGCAGGTTTTCCTGCACAAAATCAAACAAGCCCATTATTGTGGACTGGTCCACCAGGAAGTCAATCTCTTCTATCAGGCTGCTGTCACGGGTTACTGACTGATAAAAGAGCTCTGCCCCTTCAAGCAGCTTGTCCTCATCTACCTTTGTTGTGTCCCTGAGTGAAAATGTGATTACAATACGTTCTGCCAGTTCGGAACTATTGAAAACATCTGCAATCGCATTTATGCGTTCGTCACGTGGAATAAGTGTGCTGACATCTTCAGTGAAGGATATTCGTGTAACAAAGAAAACCGATACTGCCACCAGCAGTATCGAAACAACAGCCGTCACGGCAAGGTGTTTCAGCAAAAACCTGTATATCCTGACAAAAATATCGTTCATCTATTTCCTTTTAAAAAGAACCAGAAGCATATATGATAATGCTCCGGCTATCAGTCCTGCTATACAGGACAGACCTACTGCCCCTATTAAGTACTGGACCAGATTTCCCTTGACCCCACTAATTGACAGTTCGACATCCACCGCCCATGATCCGTCTCCCATCATATAGCCCCCAAGGACGTAACTCAGGTAAATAATAAAGGGAATCATAGGTGGCAGACTTATGTTGGCTGCTATAAAAAAGATTGTCTTGTTGAGCGACAGTAGATGGGCAATTATAAATCCCACTAACAACTGATAACCCCATATAGGGAAGATACCCATAAAAACTCCAAAAGCTATTGCGGCAGCTATCTCGAAATTGCTCAACGATGTTGCAGTTGCCTTGGCCTCCCAGTAAATATCTCTAAGTGATTTTTTGCTATACTCTCTGTACAAGCGTCGGGGATGATACCATAGCAATGCAAGAAGTACAAGTACAGTATTGAGTATGCTGATACGTGCAAAGTCTTTGAATGGTCTAAAGTGGCTTACCCTTTCCTCTCTGGGGGGGTAATAAACATCAATGGGGGCAGCCGAGATACCTACACCCTTCCATGAAGCCCTGACAAGTACCTCTACTTCAAACTCATATCTGCCACTAAAAAAGCGCATATTGTGCAAGGGCTCAAGCGGATACAAACGATAGCCCGACTGAGTGTCAGGCATATCAAGTCCGGTAGTCACCTTAAACCAGAAGTTAGAGAACTTATTTGCAAAACCGCTTTTGCTGTTCATATTCTTCTGATTAAGATTCCGTGCGCCAATAATAATGGAATTTGGCTGATCGTCAATAAGTTTGAGGAATGCATTTAGGTCCTTAGCATAATGCTGACCGTCCGAATCAATGGTAATGGCATAACGATAGCCCCTGGCCCAGGCTTCCCTGAATCCAGTCTTAAGTGCATGCCCCTTCCCCTTGTTGACGGGATAGCTAATAATGCTGACTTTGTTGTATTTGCTGAGTATTTCAAGTGTAGAATCAGTGCTGCCGTCATTAACGACAATGACGTCGTCAGAGTAGCTGAGCACATCGTTAATCACTGCATCCAGGAAGGAAGCGTTATTATACGTAGGAATAATAACACAGCACTGCTTTTCCTTAAACAAGGCTTTAGAGGCCATATCCATCTCGATACTCGCCATTTAGCTTCAACACTTTACGTTCCCCATCTGCCAGAGTGGCATTAACTTCCACCGCATCACCATTTTGTCTGTAACTGATTTCAACGCTGAGTTCTTCATCATCGAAGGGATTGTGCATAGAAAGAAATTTGATATCTCTGGCACTGCCAAGCATAAGCGGCTTGCCAAGAACCTCCGACACGATTGCCCTGATAAGCCTAAGCTGGCAAACCCCAGGTGTAACAGGAGCACCGGGGAAATGACCCAGGTACACAGGGTGCTCTTTGTTAAACCTGGCTGTGGCAATTATCTTACCTTCTTCGGTACCAACAATACTATGCTCAAACAAATCCCTGAGTTCCATCAGTTCATAACATTTACACGTTCCATTCTTACCTGCAAAGGGACTCCGCGGTAGGAGAACCTAATACTCGTTGGTTCGGCACCCTGGCCGAACCCAAACTCAGCCTTTATTACTGTAAGGGCATTGCCCCTGTATTTTGCTCTTTGAAGCAGACCGTCATTTCCGTAAATATATACAAAACTATCCGACAAATGGCGGAACTTCAGCTTCCTAAGCTGACGACATTCTATATTTCTATCCTTGATTTTCCTGATATAGGAGGGGTCCTGAATCAACATCCTGAAGTTGGCCCCTATTAGCTTGATAAGCTTCTCATTGCTGAAAAACTCTTTGGCCGATACTGTTGTGAAACTGTCATCCTTGTATTTTAGATTCATCAGCGTGGGTCCAAATTCGGAGAGGAAAACTATATGTACCGAACTGTCAGCATGCATCTGCTTAATAAGTACAAGGCCGCTAAACTCGTAGTCGCGAAATTTAATGAAGATCCTATAGAGAAGAGAATTGTATGATGTGCCAAATACCATGCTGCCTCCCGGCAAAACATTTGACTTTTCAGCAGAACGCTCCTCGGGATTACGTGTTCCCAAAGGATTGTCTGTAACTCCAGCAACAGCACGAGTTGCCGTAAGCAGCAGGCTACTTAATATCAAAAATACTTTCAGGGATCTCATTATTCAGCTTCCTGTTGATAAAGGTAATCTGGGTATAGTCTGTTTCCGTTTCATGCATCACAACCTTCTCAGCACTAAGGTCAGACTTTGAAAGATAGATCTCAGTGGTTTGCAGAAAGCCTTTAAGAGCAGCATCTATTGGACGTAGCCTGAGCAGGTAAAAACGGTCATTCTCGTACATCTCAATCTCGAAGCGTTTGTCACCGGCCAGCGTGCCTCTGGCAATCTTCAGAATCAGGTCGTTCATCTCTCTGAACGCCGGATTGCCTGCCACATCATAAACCTTTACCTTGACGCCATCTTTGATATAGAAGCTTCCGTTGCGTATTGCAATGATATATTCGTAAGGCTCATCATACTGCCACCTTAGTTTGCTTTCATGCTTGTACCAGAACTTGCCTTTGCTGACCAGGACTTCATCAAGATATTCCATCTTTTTTTCCTGCACAAAGTCACTTGTTATAGAACTCACCTTCAGGGAATTATCCATTATCTTCTTCTCAACCACAGCGGGGTCAGCTACAGGTCTGTAACTCTTGTCCTGTCCGTAAACTGTAGTTACAGCCAACACTAACAATGATAGTACCAGGTATCTCATAATATTTTATTTAGTTATGAAACAAGGGTGTCTAGATTAACGCATCTGTAGCCCTTTTTCTTAAGATACTGCAATAAGCTCTCCAAAAGTGGAACTATGTTTGCCGAAGTATCATGCAATAACACTATATCTCCACCTTTCAGTTTCTTTACTATCCTTTTGAGCACAAGCTCTGCGTTCTCATTTTTTGTATCGAAGGACCTTATACTCCATCCGGCAATTTTCAGGTTCAGCCCTTTCAAAGCAGCAGCAATCATAGGGTTGGTGACACCAAAAGGTGGACGAAACCATGGATGCTTAATTCCTGAGACGTTCTCAAGCACAGACCTTGCAGTCAGTATATCCTCTCTTATATTTTGCGGACTCATAAGAGGGAAACTGCTACTGTGTGACCAGGAATGATGACCTACAAGATGCCCTTCTCTGATCATTCTCCTAACTATTGCCTCCTTACCAGTAATCCGGCTACCGATTAGAAAAAAACTTGCTTTTGCATTATATTTCTCAAGCAGGTCGATAATCTCTACGCTCGTCTCACAAGGCCCGTCATCGAAGGTCAGTGCGACCATATCCCTTTTCTCCCTGTTGCAGGTCACTACCTCTACATAGACTCCTGATGCTATACTTGCTGAAGCCCAAACCAGCAGAAAAAGCAAAAGGCTGGCCCATACTACCCCACTAATCAACCTGGCCTGAGGACCCAGATCTGCTGCAAAGAGCAGCAGCATCCCGGCAACAAAGACCGTGAGGATCAGTAGTCTGTTAGACCTTCCTGAGGAGAATAAGCGAAAATTCGGCATTCTTGTTGTAGCTAAATATCAAAACATTCTTTATATCCCTTCCTTCCACTTTCCTTGCAAGGACAGAAGCCGGAACTTGTCCGGTGATTATAGCCCTGTGAGCCATAAACATAGCAAATCCCGCTGCACTCATATACTCCCCGCAAAGCTTTTTATAATAAAGCAGGGAAGCCTCTGCAAAATACTCCTCACTTACTTTATACCAGCTATTTACAGATGCATCACCTGTTCTACCCGACACGAGCAAGTCAATATTGTCTTTTGTCAGTTGGTTGCGCTTCAGGAATGCATCCAGTCTGGCTATCAGCTCATCTCTGTTACCTGCCTTGCTGAACACCTCAATATCATCCAACTTTGCCAAAGCCCCATTGGGATCTTTACTTAGAAGGAAGAAGGATGCTCCTTCAGAATAGAATATTTCATTATCAGCACAATCTGCTTCCTGCATCAGGGCAAATGCTGTATCATTAAGTTCATCAACGGCTCCGGTCAGCACCAGGCCTGCCTCTCCTTCCTCGATAAGCATAGCTGACTCAAGTAGTGAGGATGCAAAGGAGAGGTTTTTTTGTGAGAAAGTAAGATTATGTCCTCTACAACCAAGCATCAGGGCTATCTGCCCTGCAATAGTGTTGTGGGTTGATTGAATAAAGGGCGTGGGATTAAGCATCTGCTCATCGTTTTCGATGAGCAGGTCGAGAAACCTTACTGTATCATCCATACACCCCAGTCCGGTACCAACCACTATGGAATCGGGCTTTTCAACACCGGCACGTTTCAGACAGGCAGAGGCAGTGGCAACGCCCATTCGGAGCACCGAACTCATTCGCCTTATCAGGCGGGCATCAATATACTGCTTGTAATCGGGGGTCTGGGCTCTTAGAACACTTTCAGTGGGTTGCTGCACACTACAGTCGGGCATCCCCTCGCTGCCAAAAGTATCCTGGCATGAAATAGCTTCTGAAGAAAGTATATAGACTGCCATAGCTTATCTTGAAAAAACAAGGGTTGAATTATTACCTCCAAAGCCGAAGGAGTTGGACAATACAGTCCTCACAGGCCTGCTTATCAACTTGGTAACAGGAGCCACACCAAATTCAACTATTGGCTCGCTGAAGTTGAGGTTGGGAAAGATCAGTCCATGCTCGATTGCAAGTATTGAAATCACTGCTTCAACACCCGCCGCAGCGCCAAGGGTGTGACCTGTAAATGCTTTCGTTGAACTGAAGGGAGGTAGCGTATCGCCAAAAACCCGCTTCAGGGCAAGACCTTCGGAAAGGTCATTATTTGAGGTACCTGTACCATGTACGTTGATATAGTCTATCTCATCGGGCCTAAGTCCGCTCATTTCAAGGGCCTTGCTCATAGACATAAAGGCTCCTTCGCCGTCCGGCGAGGAAGCCGTCTGATGATAAGCATCATTGGCATTGGCATATCCGGCAAGGCTGCAATAGCTCTTAGCAGCTCTTTCCTTTACAGAACTTTCCTTTTCTATAACAATAAAACCGGCTCCCTCACCAAGGTTGAGCCCCCTGCGGTTTTGATCAAAGGGACAGCACCATTCCCTGTCAAGTATCATCAGGGCGTTGAACCCATTGAGGGTAAAACGGGACAAGGGATCAACGCCACCCACAAGTACTGCATCCAGGTAGCCGTGGTGTATCAGCCTAGCACCATGCATTATAGCATTGGCAGCAGAAGAGCATGCGGTTGACAAGGTACTGCGGTAAGCATCAATTCCAAGATACTCGCCAAGCTTATCAGTTGAATCACCTGAGGGGTGTGTTTGTACAAAGCCAGATGCTAAGTCTCTGGTAGGATAGCTGTTTTCGCTCTTATCCATCCCCCCTACGGTGGTGGCTGAGATAATTCCGATACGTCGCCCACCAAAGTCACCCGGCTTAAAACCAGCATCAAGCAGAGCTTCGCGCCCAGCACTAAGGGCCAGCAGGGAGGTGCGTGTATGCCTGATCCTGTCCTCTTCGCTGATAGCCAGAATGTCGAACAGTTGCTCGTTGCTCAGCTTAACCTCACCAAGCATGAACTCATCCTTGTGCCTGGTCTGCAGAAACTGCGCACGACCAATCCCGGTTCTGCCGCTGCTGAGTGCCTCAAGGCACTCCTGCACATTGCTGCCTATTGCCGAGATAAGCCCTATACCGCTTATCAGGATCTTTTCACTATTAGCTCCCTGCATGCTCATTGTTTATTATTTCCTGTTCTTTTCGATAAACGCAGCCAGACTGTCAATCGACTGCATGGCATCCTTACCGTCGGCAGGATTGCTGATCTTGATACCATACTCCTTCTCAAGCAGCACGATAATCTCAAGTGCATCAATAGAATCAAGTCCCAGTCCCTCACCAAACAATGGTGCAGACGAATCAATGTCAGCCGGTGTTATATCTTCAAGATTAAGTTGCTCAATCAACTCCCCCTTCAACTTTTCACGTAAATCCATACTAATATATCTTTTGTGTTCGGTTATTTTTTCTTTATCAGACTGAGCTCAGCTATATAATTGCCATTCTCGTCGTAATCCACAAAACCGCTGATACAAAACTTGGTTTTGCCCTCGGCCATTAATACCTTTAAATAATTCTCATGTTCCCTGCTCTCAGGACCATCCTGCACAAGCATTAGTTCCTCGCCCCTGAAACAATGACGAATAGCAATCTCACCACTTACAATATTGGCTAAGGTATAGACAAAAAGTGCAGGACTGGGAATATCGTTCATAGTTCGGCTATACTCAATGTCGGCATGCAGGGACGAAGCCCTGCATCCCAGTACCAAAGCCTTTTGATCTGGATCGGCAACCTTCACCTCATCAAGATCTTTAAGTAGGAATTCTGCAGCCAGAAAGCCCAGTTTACACATATCCGACATCTTGTAAAACTTGGGATATTCGGCCCCGCTTTCCTTGTATAATGTTTTGGCAAAGGAAGGAAAGTCCTCACCCGGCAGGTAAAGCACCTCCTTACCGTCACATAGCACGGCATTATCCTTTATACTTAGATATCTGACAGTTTCCAACTTAAACGTTTTTTCTTATCAACACGGCTGCATTGCTTCCGCCGAAACCGGAAGCAAGTTTAAGCACTGAATTTATCTCGTGTTTGAAATTATCCCTTATTACATTTATCTGTTCACTTACCCCATATTCCTCAAAGCCCCTTGTACCGATACCCACACCGGCTTTCATTGACTCAATGCTAATAATGGCTTCGAGCAGTCCGGCAGCACCCAGGGTATGTCCGAAATAGCCTTTAAGGCTGTTGACTGGCACATCGTTTAGTCCAGATCTGCTGACGGCTATCGACTCCATATTATCATTATAGGGAGTCGCAGTGCCATGGGCAGAAATAAGATCCGGCCTTGCCCCCTCAAGGGCATCACGGATAGCAAGGAACAAGCCCTCACCGGTTCGGGAAGGACCTGAGATATGGTTTGCATCATTATGCATAGCACCTCGTACCAATTCGATATCTCCCTCCATTGCATCTCCGGCTTCAAGAAGGATTGAAGCTGCCCCTTCTCCAAGGTTTAGTCCGTCTCGTCTTGCATCAAAGGGCATACAGCCACTTGCACTAAGCGACATAAAGGACTGAAAACCGGAAACTATAAAACGGGAGATAGCATCTGCACCAAGTATCACAGCCCTGCGATACAGTCCGGCCTTAATCATCCTGGTGGCAAGCACCATAGCTGCCAAACCTGAGATACATGCGTTTGAAATCACCAGGGGCTTAGTTGTAAAACCAAAGTGATTGGCAAACAGCTGAGCCGTATGCCACAGGTGCAACCTTTCAGGATGCTGTGAGATGGTCTTATCAGCACAGGTTGTCACAACCGGACCCTTATCTGTAGCAGCATGATTATCACGATTATCAATCCCTCCCTTCTGCACTATGTCCTCTATCTTAGCACAGGCAGCAGCTTGATCTCCCTTAGCCTGACCGGCTGTTGCCGCTGGCTCAAGTAATTCTATATTGCCCTTGGTAGTTGAAAGTATAAAGAGGGTATCAGCAGATGCAAGATCTATGTCTTTATCGTGTAACAGGTAACTAAGGCTAAGAAGTCCTATCTTTTCAAAACGGGTATAGCCCTTATCCTCACCTACTACAGAAGCAAAAGCACTATTGAGGCTATTTTCATCTATCAGCGCCAAATGCAGCGGCTGTGGAGACAAATCCTTTCTATCCCTCAGTTTTACCCCACTATTGCCTGCCAGTATTTTACTGAAGTTTTCTTCAGTACTGAAGCCCAGTGGCGATACAATATTCGTTGCCTTAACCAAAACCGACATTACTCTGCTTCTTAAACTCTATATCAATCCGTTCTTTTTCTTCCACTCATGATAAAATGGAGGATTTGCAAGCTCCATACGCCCCTCAAGGTCAGTAAAGACCTGTACCGTGCGAGCCTTTGCCAGCAATTCGCCATCCGATGACCTGAATATCTTGTAGTCAAAAACCAGCTTTGCAGCTTCTGTGTTGACATAGCTTGTCTCAACTACCAAAACATCACCAAAGACTGCCGGCTTAAGATAATTAAGCTCCATTTTAACAATGGGAGTAAGGTAACCGTTGGCATAGATCTCATGGTAGCCGGCACCATGTTCCCTTCCGAAGGCCTCACGACCATCCTCCAGGAATTTGACATAGTTGCCATGCCATACCACTGCCATTGAGTCCACTTCGCTAAAGCGAACCCTGACCTCTATTCGGTTTACCAGTTTTTTATCACCCACTTTACTGCTCCTCCTCTATTTATTCTTCAAGGAAAATCCTCATTTCGCATTCGGCAATTAGCTTACCTTCATGCCTGACGACACCCCTGATCAAGTCGACATTCATCACCTTACCGATCAGTTCCACTGTCGTGTTAATCTCACAACCCACAGGTGGCCGTTTGCTGACCTTAAGTCCACGTACGCTCCCTATAAAGCCCCTCTTGACCGGTGTTCCATCCCTAAGCGAAACCAAGCCACTCATAGCAGCTGCGCTCTGGGCAATATTTTCAACCAGTCCTTCTTCCGAAAGCTTTCCATCACTGCAAAACAGGTTGTCTGCCTTAATCTCAAGTGCGGTAGTTACAGTACCCTCACCTGCATCAATAACTCTCCCCACCATTATCATGGGTTCCCGCTGAGGTATCAGCTTCCTTATATCTATTTGCGTAAGTTCCATTTACTGTACCTAACAACAAAAGTCTGAAACCGGCACTCATGGGAGCTACCCGTGAATCAAACTACAGATTTTTTTGCTATTAATAGCTTAGTTGTTCTTTACTTTACATTTAAACAGGGTGTGACTTACACCAATATCATCTATTTCTTCAGCTACATAAAGCCCAGCCCTCTCAATCAACTTAAGCATATCTTCCGAGTGATACATCTGGCTGCAACCGTTAGCCATATTTGTAAAATACAAAGAGGTTGCATGCAGGCTGTAAGTGGATGCCTCAAACTTCTGTCTGTCCCAGTAAGTCTCCATAATATACAAAGAACCACCTGTCCCTTCAAGAGATGCCTTGGCACGAAGCAGAAGCTGGAGTATGTCTTCCTGAGAGAAGCAGTCGAGAAACTGGCTCATCCAGATTACATCAGGACCTTTGGGAAAGGGTTTGCTGTGGTCTAGCAGGTTGATGGCTACACCTGAGATCCTGTCTGCAAAACCTGCAGCACGGGCATTAACATACGCCTTCTCGAGTTGACCCGGGTGGTCAAGTATTGTAACGTTGATATCAGGGTTAAACCGGCAGCAAATCATTGCAAATTTCCCCGTGTTTCCACCTACGTCCAACACCCTCTTAACTCCATTACCCAGCACCTTTGGCAAAATTTCAGGGAAGGCATAGTCAGAGTAAAAATGGTCGAAAGCAAACCAGCTCTTTTGTACGTGTTCAGGTAGTTGAGAAAGACCTTCATAGATAGTCTCCCATTCACCAAACACCTTAAGGCCTGTAGGCTTTCCGGTCTTGATAGACTCGGTGAGACTAAACATCCCAAGATAGTTGACATCATGAACAAAATCCATATTGACTCTGGTCAACTCATCACTAAGAATATACCACCCGGTCTTGGTCAGGATATACTTATCATCCTCTACCCTAACCATCTCAAGACTCAATCCTGCTTCTAGGAGGACCTTGACACCATAGACCGACAGATTCAGCTGTGAAGCTATCTCATCCATTGTTATTCCTTCCTTGCGACGACTTTTTATAAGTTCAAGTATCCCCAGGTCGCGTAGAGCCTTAGCGGCTTGAAACATAATGGGCCCAAAGGCTATCTTCTGGGCATCATACTTGGCCTGCAAGGCTGTTTTCTCGTCTGAACCGTAATTCTGCTTCATGAGCTCTTATCTAATTAGGTAATAGATTTCTTCTATGATTTGGCAAGTGCCTTAACCTCTTCTTCCCAAAAAGGGAAGTAATTGAACCACTGATGAGGATACTTACTTAATATATTCTCAAGACTTGCTACGTACTTCTCGACCATAGCCTTAAGCTGTTCCTGCCTTTGCTTCAACTTTGATGGATATGGGAATAGCTCCGGAGGAGTTGCATAAAAATGATAGCGACGTGTTCCTTCTTTTAATGTAAAGACAAAAGAAACGGGGACTCCAAACTTTGAGGCCATATACAAAGGTCCTACTGGAAACTTTGCCCTTGCTCCCAAAAAATCCACGCTGACCACATCATTGCCTTCAACGTAGCGGTCGCCATGCATCACTACAAATTCATTCCGGGCAAGGGCTTCTTTGATCTTTATCAAATGTGAAAAATCATCCTGAATGGGGATGACTTCAAACTTACGTTCTATTCCGTATCTTCCTAATAAATTCCTGATATTTTGATGCTCGACGTCGAGCATCAAAACATTCACCTTACAGTCTATTCTATCGAGCAGATTGCCGGCAAGCTCCCAATTGCCCATATGGGCACCTATCAACATTCCGCCCTTGCCTGCAGCAGCCATCTGATGCAGATATTCCTCTCCCTCGTAATTAAATGTAAATCCGGGATTCTTCTTCACCATAAAGGCAATCTTGTCAATCAGGATCTCTCCAAGAAGTCTGTAATTCTGGTATATTGCCATGAAAAACTTCAAGCCTTCCAACTTGTGTATTCTGCGAAAGTAAAACTCGATATTCCTGCTGCGAACAAAGAGAAAATAATACAATGCAACGATACGCAAAAAAAAATAACTGACACTAAGATTCGCCTTCCTGATCAACAGAATGAAAAAGCTATAGCCAAAGATTCCGCCCCTTGATTTCCCGGACCAATTTGCCATACCGGAGTTATTACTGCCTGATGCGTTGCTCTATATAATTGTACATATCTTCAAGAGTCCTGACTTTAGCCATCTCATCACGGGTTGCCTTGAAACCAAATTCCTGCTCAATAATAACTACTATATCAACAAAATCAAGACTTTCGATACCAAGATCGTCTGTAAGGAGAGCTTCGGGCACCAACTTGCTTTCTTCAACTTCAAATTCATCAGCAAGAAAACTATTTATGATCCTTGCTATATCTTCCCTTTGCATATATATCTATTTATTGAATTTCGTAATTATCAATGTTGAGTTGGTTCCCCCAAATCCGAATGAATTGGACAACACAGTGTCCAGCTTCGTTTCCCGTGTCTCAGGTACTATATTAAGTCTGGCCAGCTCCTCGTCAGGCTCATTGAAGTTGATATTGGGTGCGATGAAGGAGTTCTCCATCATCAGTATTGAATAAATAATTTCACTTGCTCCTCCCATCCACATCTCGTGGCCGGTCATTGACTTTGTAGAACTAACCGGAGTGTTGCTGTCTCCAAAAACTTCAAGTATTGCCTTGCCCTCATTCAGGTCACCCAGCGGGGTTGATGTGGCATGAGCATTGATATAATCAATATCTGAGGGCTTCATATCAGCTGCCTTCAGTGCACGAATCAATGACTCCCTGGGACCTTCAACACTTGGCACACTAAGGTGAGTTCCATTAGATGAAAAGCCATATCCTTTAATCTCAGCGTAGATTTTTGCACCTCTGCGTATTGCTGACTCCAGGCTTTCAACTACAAGTGTAGCTGCTCCTCCTGATGGGACCAAACCATTACGGGTTTTATCAAAAGGTCTTGAAGCTTTGTGAGGATCATCCTCATATGTGGAAAATGCAGCAAGTCCGTCAAAGCTACCCATGGACTCCGCATTTATCTCCTGACCACCACCACAGATTATCATATCCTGATAACCGTGGGATATAAGTAAATATGCAAGTCCTATGGCATGAGAACTACTTGCACAGGCCCCACTTATTGTAAGGTTTATTCCTCTAAGCTTGAGTATTACAGACAGGTTCATGCTGATAGTCGAATTCATCGACTGGAAAATAGAACCTGAGCCTATTAGTGAAGTATCGCGCTTCTCGCGCATTATGTCAATTGCTTCGATAACAGGTATTGAAGAACTGTCATTTCCGTAAAGGATACCAGCCTCATTTTCCTTGAAAAAATCCGGATCAAGTCCTGCAATCTTAAGGGCTTCCATAGTGGCTGCATAGGCATATTCTCCCTGCTCGGGCAGACCTACCCTTTCACGACGTGACAAATGCCCCTTCAGATTGGGCCTCTCAAGAATACCGGTCAGGCATGACCTAAAACCGAATTCCTTTCTCCTCTCATCTATACCAATTCCAGACCTCCCCTCATAAAGGGATTTGGTTACAGATTCAATGTCGGTACCAATTGTTGAGTATATTCCAATTCCGGAAATTACAACTCTTTTCACTCGAATAGTTTTGGGTTAACAAAAACCAGTTGGAAATAGCGACAAAACTACAAATAAAATCAAATAATGCAAACGAAGCGTAATATTTAGAAACTGAAAATCATACGGCTCAAATTGCATCCAATTTCATCAATGACTCCTTGCCGGTTTTCATCAAAAATTTAATTAGCGAAAAATGTTTAACAAAATCTTGTTGGAAAGGACATTTTTTAAATATTATTTTGTTGTCAAACTCATTGTGGCATTATGGTACTGGAA